>Ga0118677_10000037_pt1 | contig 235778 bp, 178 predicted proteins | sample AliMusrvi5mmetaG_FD_86154 | JGI IMG/M metagenome (GOLD analysis project Ga0118677, IMG submission 86154) | reverse complement strand
ACTTGGACATAAAAATAGCATATGGGCAAGGGAAAGAAAGAATGTTCAGTCAATCTATCAAAGGAGAAATACCTAACTTAAATATCAGCACTTTATTGTATTGACAAAGGGGTCCACTTTATAATGACTTTATAAGTGGTAAAATCAACACATCATCGCAAGGTACACAGCGACCGTCCATTGAAACATCTCCAAAGAAGAATTTAGATGAACTGGTATTTCCCTTGTGCAAAACTTTGAAAATTGATTCTAAACCACAGGGAGCTATAGTTAGGATAAAGGATAAATCTTTAGATGTGATGCCTTGGAAAACGGTTGGTATTACTCCTTTTATGATTCGAAAAACCATTGAATCTTGCACCAAAGCGAATGTAGATATATTAGTACAGAGTCCAGGATACAAAAGCGTTAAAAAATTAGACGTACAGTTGTCTGATGATCCGAATGCTTCGCTCCCAACTATTGAATTAACACTTACGGATCCAAGAATCAACAAACCAGTCAGTTGTTGCATAGATGATTCAGATATGGTCTGGGTAACATCGGGAACTGTCAAAATGGAACTGGTAGATGGCAAGAAGAAAACCACAGTGGAATCGGAAGTGTCGGGGTTTTGGATATCCCAGTATGAGATCACAGAACAACAATTCCAAACATTCCTGAAAGAAACAGGAACTAAAGATACGAGACGCGGTAAATCCTGGGTGGATCCTTTGACTTCCGGCAATCTTCCTGCAGTTAGGGTTACATATGATCTTGCGGTCAAATACTGTGATTGGGTAGGTGGAAGACTACCAACTGAAGCGGAGTGGATGCGTGCGGCGCGTGGGGACCAGCACTGGACATACCCCTGGGGTAATGATTTCAAAGGAAATGAATGTAATTACAAGATTGTCAATCAAAAGGGTGTAGATGATCCAAATAGGGGGCTTATGAGCGTTGGTAGTTTCAAGAATTTTCCTAGTCCATTTGGTTGTTACGATATGGCCGGTAACGTGATGGAGATTGTAACGAGTGATAGCAACTCCAATGGTTATGTTTACAAGGGTGGCTACTGTGATTGCAATAAAGCCAAGGAGGAGACCAAAGCCACATACAGAAAACAACCTGACAAGAACGACACCATTCAATGGTGCGGGTTCCGTGTGGTAAAGACTAGCGATCCATGAAATATCAATATAGCAACTTATTGAAACAATCCATTATTTTCATTGTCATTCTGCTGATCAGTGTTTGTACTGTTTCGTTTACACAGGAGCAAACCGATCAGCAGGAACAATCTCAACCCAAAGCACTGACTGGCAATTCGGGAGTATCCGGAGATCAAAACCAAGCTACCAACGCCAATTTTTGGTATATTTTTGTTTCTGTTGATAAATATGAATACACTGATGCTCCTGTAACAAATGACACTCCAGCGAAGAACATGGTGTCCAAACTTTCAGATTGTCTAGTGGACATTTTCAAGATAGACAGAGATACTCACATACGCATCATTAATGATCCCATCAGAACTACTGTTTTTAACTTTTTTAAAATCCCTGAGCAGGAAAATCCTCCAACTCCAATTCAGGATTTCTTAAGTAGCATACAAGCTGACGATACTATCGTCATATGTATTGTTGGACGTGGTGGAATCTTCGACAAGACTGATATTCTTTTTCCTTCTGACTATGTCATCGACACACCTCAAACTGCCATAGCAAAGAACATGTATTACATATGGATACAGAGTGCTCTCCAGGATCTTCAAAAAAAACGTCTGGAAATCTCAGAACAAAAAACTGTAAAAACACTAAATAAAGTCAAAGTAGTAATGATCTTCAATGTTGACCGGAATCATGTTAAAGTCCAGATTGGCACAAAATTTCCATCACCTCCTAACAATTTTAGATATACCGAGATTGGATTACCGGAATCAGACTCAACAACTCCCAGTTCAGAGCAATTCGGAACTTCATTAATTGCAGCATTAAAGGACAAGAAGACTGTAGTTAAAGATGCTGTAGAGTATTTAAAGAAAAGCAATATATCACCTATTCTGAAGGGATCTCTGGACATCAAGATAGCCCCATCAAGTATCTATATCCCACCTCCCCCACCCATTCATGACAAGCCGGTTCCATTACCGGAAACACCGGTAACCTTTACGCCGTATATCGATAAAGCCCCAGAGAAAGATTTCATATCCGATATCCCGGCATCCTCCCTGGTAGCTGATTTCGATAGGGTGTTCATAGGTGGCGGTCTGGATGGAAGCCTGCAGATCATTGACAAAGATGCCGATAAGCAATTCAGAATTACACCCCCATCTGTCTCCGGAGTTGTTAGTATTGCTGTTTCCGAAAAAGATTTCTGGTGGTTGACAGAGCACCCGAAACGATTGTTTCATTACGCTTATGGCGACGATATTACAAAAGGAGAACTCACAAGCGCTGATGTCAGTAAAATCACAAACATCAGGGACGTAGATAGGATAGGATACAGTGACGATCTACTCGGTTTGTTTTCATTCAACTCTACAACGCTCATCGACGTCAAGGACAGTGAAAAGAAACCGGGGAATCAACTCCAACAAATAACCAAAGGGGTCAATTCATATCTACTAAGCAGCAGTAGAAATGATACTTTTCTAGTTACAGTATCTGGCAAAGAGCTGTTAACATATAGACACGATGCCTCTCAAGCCGCTGACCAGACATCGGGGAATAGTTCTACAGATACTCCGGATCAAAACGTGGAATGGCAGTTGATACCATCAATGCAGCCATCGACTTCGACAACGATCCGACAGGTTTCTCAGAACACTGCTGGACTCGGTGTGTTCACTGATGGTGATGTTTCAGCTATTTCAATACGTGATATGGGACCTGCGGTACTGGCAGATAGATCATTTGATATCGTAACACGCGGTAAGATCGTCGAAGGCGCTATTTACGGTGACAGGGACGTCTGGTTGATAACATCACGTGGAATAGGATTTTCGGAAAAGGGTAACAAACTCTTCCACATGGATCTTGATGACGGAAAAGTAACCGATGAAACAGCTTTCATAGGTATGGCTTTCAAGTCCCGCAATAAACCAACGGTTACTATAAATAGATCGCAAACACCAACCAAACAGCATAAGCTAAGTAATGCAAATGTTACGCATCCAGGCATCAGACATGTGGCAGCGGTAAAAACAGGATGCTATGTGTCCACAGATGAGGGAGTTGTTTTTATCTCTCTACCGGAATATCGAAAAATACTGGAGATGCAATAATCTTTTTGGTATAAAATGAAATCTATTCAGCAGACTGGTTCAAACTTCTACGTTGTCGGTGGAACTCTTCCACCGGAAGCGCTTTCATATATCCAGAGGAAAGCGGATACAGACCTGCTAGACGGTTTGCGTTCGGGTGATTTTTGCTATGTGCTCAATACGAGACAGGTTGGCAAGTCCTCTTTAATGATCCGCACTGCCATGAAGTTGCGTTCCCTGGGGTACAGTGTCGCCGTTCTGGATATCACAGAGACCGGTCAGAATCTGACTACAGAACAGTTTTATTTTGGCCTGCTGCTGCGTGTTGCAGAACAACTGAATATGGACGATGAACTTATCGATTACTGGCGGGAAAACAAAGAAATCGGTCCATTCCAGCGATGGATGACCGCTATCACAGAGATTGCGCTTCCCCTTATTACAAGCTCCCTTATCATCTTCATTGATGAAATTGATGCTGTCAGAAGCTTACCCTTTCCAACTGACGAACTATTCGCGGGAATACGTGAATGTTATAACAGAAGAGTTTCCAGTCCTGACCTTTTACGTTTGTCTTTCTGCCTGCTTGGAGTTGCGGTTCCGGAGGACTTAATTCAGGATGTGCGTACGACCCCATTTAATATCGGAAAAAGAATAGAATTACAAGATTTCACTGCCGAAGAGGCTATGCAACTCGCTGAAGTGATAGGAATCAAACCACTAAAGCAGATTATGTATTGGACTGGTGGACATCCATACCTTACACAGCGATTATGCGCTGCTGTGGCGGCTAAAGATATTAACGGCAAGTTCAAGGAAGTTGATGCAATCTGCAACGCCATGTTTCTGTCTCATAAAGCACGTGAGGCAGATGACAATCTGGCATTTGTCCGCAACCGTATAGTAAGATCGGATACGGATATAGCGGGACTACTGGATCTATATTCAAAAGTCAGAAACGACTGGAAAAGATTCAGAAATGATGAAAGCTACCCACAACTAAGCACACTCCTCCTGGCTGGGTTGGCCAGGACTTCAGGGGATTGTATAGTCGTAAGAAACCGGATATACCGGCACGTATTCGATAACAATTGGATCAAACAAAACATGCCCGATGCTGAATTACGCAGGTTGCATTCTGCGTATTTACGTGGACTTGTCCGGGCAGCTGTGATTGCAGCTGGAGTGCTGTCAATAATTGTTAGCCTGTATATGGGCAATTACAGACTACTGGAAGAGAATAAACTGGCATTATTCAAGGCTGAAACAGCACAACAGCGCTCAAAGGTATCTGAACGGAAAGCCAGAGATGAATCGAATGCCAAACAAGCAGCACTTGAAATTGCACAGGCTGAAAAGCTGAAAGCATTGACTGCTGAAAAACGCAAATCGCTAGCTCTTACCAGGGAAAGAGCAGCAGTTCATGAGGTATGGAGAGTAGCAGAACTCGAGAGAAGACAAAAAGTCCGTGCGATGTCTGCAGAATCCTCTGCCAAACGTTCCCGCCTTACAGCCACAAAACAGTTTTACATCACAGACATATTCGCTGCAAATAGAGAATATGAAACAAACAATATAACGCAAGCCACTAACCGACTGACACGATGGAGCAAACAACAAGCATCGTCTGATTTCAGGCACTTCGAATGGGGATACCTTTGGAAAGTCTGTCACTCAAGCTTAAGGGATATCAAGCTCGATTCATATTCGATAAATCAGTTACAACTCTCCCCTGACAATCAAATGATAGCTACTGCTCAAACAAATGGGGATGTAGTTATCCGAGATTCAGGCAGTTGCGCAATTCTTAAAACTCTTCAAGGTCATAAGCAAGAAGTCAGATCCCTGGCATTCAATTCAGACGGTTCATTGTTGGTAACAGGCGCTCTAGATCATGATGTCAATGTTTGGGATCCGTCAACGGGAACGCTGATCTCGACTATCAATGATTCTAATGGCGCAATAAATGCTGTCGCAATCTCACCGGATGGAGAACTGATTGCTGCTGATTCCGGTAAAGTTTCGAACAAATATACGACAACTGTGTGGGACCGAAAAACCAAAAATGTAGTTTGTTTTCTTGAAGACGTTAGGGCACCTGTCTGCACAATTGCATTTTCTCCGGATAGTAAATTGCTTGCAACAGCCGGAGCAGAAAAGGCTATCCGGATATGGGATATACCCAGCGGTAACGCGCGGTCAACTCTCCTGGCTCACACAGATTCGATCAGCAGTGTCGTATTTTCCAGAAGTGGACGCTATCTTGCTTCTGGAGGTAAAGACTCAAAAGTGATTGTATGGGATACTAGAGATTGGAAATTATATCGAGAATTGCTGGGACACACGGAGGAAATCAATCAGGTAGCATTTGCAAATGATGCTAATCTGCTTGCAAGCGCTAGTTCCGATAGATCAGTCCGTATTTGGGATTGGAGAAATGAAAACACCAAACAGATAATTAGAGGACACAACAGAGCTGTAAACTCAGTGTCTATATCTTCGGATGCATCACTGGTAGTCACAGCCAGCTCCGACCGGACAATAAAGACCTGGAACACTGAAGAAGGAGTTGATGGCAGCAGGATTATACCGGTTCGCTCCACCGCAGAATCTGTAGTGTTCTCACCCGGAGGAACGCTTGTAGCAACAGGAACAGAAAAAGAGATCATAATCAGTGATTCAGCTACTGGCAAACAGATAAGCACAATAACAACTTCAAAGAATGGTAAAAATGTCACAAACAATCGCACAATCTCGTTCTCCGAAAACAGTGATAGAATACTTACTGCTGGAGGTTCAGCAATTGCTTGTATATGGTCGCTGGAAACAGGAAAATGGATTACTAGTCTAGATAGTAACAAAGGTGAAGTTACTTGTGCCACTTATTCGCCAAACAATAGTATGATTGCCACTGGGAATACCAACAAAAAGGTTGTTTTATGGGACAGTAAAACATGTGTGGTTATTAAAACATTCAATGGGCATACGGGACCTGTCACTGATGTCCAATTTTCTCCTGATGGCAAAAAGATTGCCAGTGCATCTGAAGATGGGAATGCCAGAGTATGGAATACTGATGGCTCACCGAGTTCCATTATATTTACTCACCCTCCGGGAACTAAATTGGTCAAGTTGGCGTTTTCACCTGATGGCAACTACCTGGTGACAGGAAGTCGAAATGGGACAATGCGGGTTTGGGATATGAACACGGGAAAGCTCCACAATACAGTAGATGCATTCAGGGAATGGATAACCTCCATTAAGTTTTCGAGCGACGGTTCCAGACTGCTTGCATCCTGCAAAGGGACAGAAAACATCGTGCGTTTGTGGGACTGGGCAACTTGCAGCGAACTGCTAACTCTTAGGGGACATACGGATTTTGTGAATGATACTGCATTCTCTCCGGATGGTACAAAAATAGCTTCAGCCGGGTCGGACAACTGTATACGGATATGGTCATCAACTCCTCTACCTAATCAACAGAAAAAGCAGATCGAACATAATCAGAGAGTAAAGAATATAACATATAGATGAATACCAGAGGCAGATAACATTGAATGATGTAAGTAGACTAACAACTGAGATAGCCCACGTACTGTTCGTTGATCTGGTAGGTTATTCCAGAATGCCTATGGAAGATCAGGCGCGAATCGTTAGGTCGCTTCAAGCTGCTCTTCAAGGCACCGATGAGTTCCGTCGGGCTGAATCATCCGGAGAATTGATTTGCTTGCCTACGGGAGATGGAGCTGCCCTGGTGTTTTTTCGGGATCCTCTTTCCCCTGTCCACTGTGCACTGCAAATTGCAGAAACACTAGTAGACCAACCAGATGTTATTCTGCGTATGGGAGTGCACAGTGGACCAGTTTCACGAAGTGTGGACATATCTGGCAGAGAAAACGTTTCCGGCAGCGGAATTAACATTGCTCAAAGGGTTATGGACTGCGGAGATGCTGGTCATATACTGGTATCTGGTAGCAGTGCGGATATGATACTGGAGTTTGATGGATGGCAGGAGAAACTGAAAAGCCTAGGGGAATGTACTGTCAAGCATGATCGTCCTATCAGGATATTCAGACTATGCTCAGATGGGCTGGGCAATCCATTAATGCCCTCTAAATTGTCAGCAAATGCAGCAACGCAGGCCAGAACCGCATCACAGGCTACAGCATCTCGCTCAACAAAGATAGCTATTATCTACAAACGTAACATACCAGCCGATGAGCATGTGCTCGAAGTACTCGAACTCTATTTAAGACAAAATGGGTTGACAGTATTCGTCGACAGGCATATGTCGATAGGAGTAGAGTGGGCACTTGAAATAGATCAGCAGATTAAATCCTCTGATGCAGTTATTCCATTGATTTCTGCTGCTTCGGTCAACTCAGAAATGCTTGAACACGAAATCCAAACCGCCCACAGAGCTGCTCAGTCTCAAAATGGCAGACCAAGGCTTCTGCCTGTTCGCGTGGATTACGATGGCTTGTTGCCGGAAGGCATCGGATATATTCTCAATCCATTGCAATATGCATATTGGAGCGGAGAAGAAGACGATGCCAGGTTAGCCAAAGATATGCTGCACACGGTACAAGGCCCTCCTGTGCCCGAAGCTATGGTCACTAGCAATCGGGTTGAATCCGGAGGTGGTGTAGTCCCTCTGGATTCCAGCTACTATATACCTAGACCTGCCGACAAAGATTTTGCAGACTCAATGAGTCGGGGGGACAGTATTGTTTTGGTCAAAGGCGCCCGGCAGATGGGCAAGACATCCCTATTGGCGAGAGGATTGCAACATGCAAGAACTCTGGGAGCTCGTGTGGTAACAACAGATCTGCAGGTTTTGGATGAAAATCAGCTAACAACAGATACTGCCCTATATCTGGCACTGGCTACTTCAATTGCTTCGCAACTTGACCTGCCAGAATCTCCAAAAAAACGATGGGATCCTGATCTCGGTGCAAATATGAATCTGGAATATTTCATACGCAAACAGGTATTGGGCAGCTTCACAGAACGTTTGGTTTGGGGGCTGGATGAAGTTGATAGGTTGTTCGCGTGTGATTTTGGCAGTCAAGTATTTGGCCTGTTTAGATCGTGGCATAACAGGCGATCACTTGACCCGTTTGGCCCTTGGACAAGACTGACTCTGGCGATCGCATACGCCACCGAGGCTCATCTGTTTATAAGTGACTTGAACCAATCACCATTCAATGTAGGAACAAGGCTGGAGCTGGATGACTTCACTGTCGAACAAGTTGCAGAGCTCAATTGTCGTTATAATAACCCTATGAAGACCGATGATGAAATCCGTCGTCTTCACATCCTGCTCGGTGGGCAACCCTATTTGACCCGCAGGGCACTAGACGAGATGACTTCACATTCATTGAGTCTGGATGAGATCGCAGCTAATGCAGATAGAGAGACTGGTTTGTTCGGAGACCACCTCCGCAGACTGCTTGTTTCTCTATCCAGAGATCCGGCTCTCGCTGCAGAGTTTATGGTAGTTGTAAAAGATGGTAGATGCGCTACACAAGAAGGCTTCTACAGGCTGCGAAGCGGCGGGCTTGTGAATGGTGAGATCCCGTCAGAAGCACGTCCAAGGTGTAAACTCTACGAAACATACCTAAGTAGACACTTAAGTGCAAATTGAAGCCAATCTTCTGCAAAATCTACTCATGTCGTTGCACCTTTATGAGTGTAAGACCGACAAAGAGGAAGAAGATGAAGAAGATGAAAAAGACAATTGAGCTGACATATGAGGAAGTTGGAATTCTATTGGATCTAGCGCTGATGTCCAATGCTGAGACCTCTGATGAACCTACTGCCAGATTATTAGCCAATCTTGGAGATCTCTACAGACAGTTCTCTGGTGAGAAAAATCTGGCATGGCTTGTTGAAAACTCAGTCTGTGAAGTTCAAGCAACATAGTGCTGGTGCGATGCACCAGCACTATGTTTGAAAACGATAAATATTTCTGATATCTAATAATAAAAACTGCAACAATAATCCGGTTTGTTCAACAACACATACAAATCCGATGACTCATGTGAATATTATTCTCCAGCATACACCGATATTCCCACTTACCCCTTCATATCCCATACCCCAAATATTACATACAATTAGACTGCAATCTTTACCGTTTCTGGCAGATCCTAACTCCTGTTCCCCACCCTGTTCAAATCGAATTATCCGGATGCATTCCTCAAATCAGGAATATGGAATTGTTTCATTAACGAAGCAGGATAATGGATAGAGCGCATTTAGCCCGCTTTATTCACCAGGCTTCGCTTTTCCCGGCAGTAGCGGAAAAGCTGAGTCAATCCTGAATAATGCGGGCTAGTCTATCTCACTTGGCTGGTTAGTGACTCTTGTACTATCATCCTGGTTCATAGGTCCAGTATTACATCGAACCGGAATTGCATGCAGATTTAACGCCCTGTCCAGCTTTCAGAGTCATCTGCTTCGTAGAAGCCTGGTTTGAGTGCTCAGGAGTAGACATTACTAGACCATCTGCAGACGGCACTTCCCCTTGCTCTGTCGTTGCAATCATACTCATTCCTTTTGGTATCGCTTTAGGAGTGGCCGATGAATCTGAAAAGACTATGTTGTCCACCATTATGTAGCCACGTGGAGCATCCCTGGCGCAGTCTCCGATAACCAGTTCAGCTGTCTTGCCAATAAGGTCTCTAACATCCCAACAACCATGTGTCAAGCATGGAGAATTGTTGCCGGTAGCAGATCGTTGGACCTGTCCATCCACTAGGAGTTGAAAATAGCACTCATCCGGACGGTTTCCTCCACCGATGAGGAAATGTATATACGATCGAGTGATAGTAAAACTCTTTGAGGTTGCCCTACCCTTCGCTGCATATCCATGTCCCGGCGAAAGCGTGCTCGCATAATAGTCGCCATGTATATGAACAACCTGAGTATATGTCTGGTAGCTTGTTGGGGTCTTTTCCCATGCATTGCCTGTCAAATCCCAATTCTTCCACCCTTGCTCAAAATCGTCGAATACGTCAAACCATGGCGAAACTGCAAACTCCTGAGGTTTGGAGCTCTGTACATCTAGTATTTCATTCTGGTTAGCCGCAGCTGGAGAGTTTGCCACTTTGATATCTTCACCCTGTAATGCAGGAATCTCTTTGACTTGGGGGGTTGGAGTAGGCAAAGGTACAGAATTGGCACTATTGGAACCAAATATACATGTCCAATACCAATGATATTTTGACTTTTGGGAAAATACTCGAGCGATACCGATCTCTGTCGAAACAGGACACAGAAAGTTCGCGTTGTGACCGGGAGAGTTTCGCCATTTTGAAAAAGCCTCTGTTCCCCACTGAGTGCCTGCCAGGATATTCTCACGCATATCGGAGCTATGGTATCCGGCATCTGCAAGCCGTTCTACCAAGCCACGTCCCTGACTGTCTGTGTGAGTTATTCCATTATGCCGCGAAAGATCAGTACTCATCCACTCTGCAACTACACACAAAGTCTTCGAAACGCGGAATAAGCCAAGATTGTTAGAGAGTCTGTAACGATTTAGACTTGTCAAAAACGCTGATTCCTCTTGATCGAGAGTGCCTGCATAAGCACTACAAACACAACCAAGCAGAATGAAGCTAACTAACAGAAAACCTATCCAACCATTCGATCGCCTAATCATTGAGTGTATCTCCATTACGTGCATTTAACAGGATTGTTGGCAAAGCAATACCTGTATGGCGTCGCGATACTGGTAATTTTTGCAGTTTTTTTTACCCACACCAAATATATCTGCAAATTCAGGAGTAGCAATCATCAAAGAAACTGCATCAAGTCGACATTTGCATTATTCAGATATGAGTTTGTGAAATCGACCCAGCCAATATGGCAACAACCAGGCGGTTCCATCATCTTCTACTGCCCCACCCTCCCCGGCATCGGGAGTATAGGGATTGGCATTCCAGCGCCAGGGTTGACGCTCGCTGACAGGAAGGACCCTGTCCAGTTCATGCATGGGAACCAAGTCTGGAAATTTGAAGCTAACATCGTGGCGTTGACTGTTGCGAGTATCATATCTCACCAGATCCAACGGCCAATCCCGCAGGTTTTGTATAGCGTAATCAAGATCATAAGGTTGATCTGTAGTAGCGCCATAAATAAAGTTATACAAGCTTGAGTGTTCAGGCCTTATGGACTGCCAGAGTCTTGAGAAGGCCCGGATAAGAATCGCATGCCTAGCCGGATCTTTTTCCAGCATCATCAGCGGATAGTAACCGAGAAATGCCAGTTCGTCATCGGAATGGTTGATCTCAAACCAGGGTGCTTTACATGGGTATTCAAAAGCGTTGAGCAGATAGTGGTGATTTGTAATCAGGTCTTCATAAGCTGATTTGTACGCCATATTGCCGCATATGTGATACGCAACTTTTAGGAAGCAGAGCATTGAAACTGAGTTCAAAGCTTTCTCTTCGTGCCAGGTGGGGTCATCATTGAGATATTGAGGACCAAAAACACCCCACCTGGTCCTGCGACCGGTGTGTCCAACCAGGGTGTATTCATTTTTGAGAAGATTGTCGGTCACAGCTGAGACTATCTTCCGGATCTCAGCCTTTTCGGATTTACTTGCAACCAGGTCGTAGTAAATATACCAGGCAAAGTAGTGTCCATTGAGCTCATCTGAGGATGTATCGCCTTTGCATAATACGTCCGGGTGTTTAGGCGATTTATACCATATCTTGTCTGTTTCACCCTTAATACGAACGGTTTCATTAAGATCGCAGCCCAGAGGATTTTCTCCACTGAGTATGATAGATCTGGCGGGAAATCCAAGATAACCACTAAGTCTTACGAGGTCAAGAATGGCATTAAAACTCTTACGGCACCTTAGCTTCGCTTCCGAGGATTTAGTGGTTGAGTATCTGAACGCTTCGGCTGCTACATACATACTGGTCCATAAACCATCATTGTCATCCGAACCCAGGTTTACACCCTTTGAAGGATCACCTGGAACTTTAAGAGTACTGGAAGTGACAAATCCGTGCCTGTCATGGCGGCTTGTGATAATATCTTCATAATGAGCCGCTTTTTGCTCCATACCCATTGGTTGTTCGCGAATTGAAGCAACACCATTATCTGTTGCGAGCCATACGGTTCCATCAACCGTAATCAGGATGTCATTGACCTTGTTGCCGGGAATCCAACGCTTCCCCCAGAAATAGCGCCATTCACCTCCACGAAAACGCCACGCGCCTTCCGGGCTACCCCCCCAAATGTCACCATTAGGAGCAAATGCAAGGCAGGTAACGTCATCATATGGCATTCCATCATTGCGGTCCAGCACATATGACCAGGTATTACCTCTCTGCGCACGTATCCCATGATCAGTCGTCAGCCATAATTGTCCACTTGGATCCTTAACTGTTTTGTGTATCTTAATCCCATACGGCAAATTTTGAGCGGAAGTCTCAAGAGGTTGCTGTAGGGAAGAGAGAGCAATTTGAACTGACTTCCAATGTTTGCCATCAAACGCACGAACCTGGCTGGCAGTAACAATGCTAACTTGTCCATTAATAACTCTCAGAGACGCTGGACCTTCGTTTGGAAACCCATTTTCAAAAATCCAACTGGCAGAAGTCATTTGAGGAAATGACCCCAACTTTAGTGTGTCGCGTGACGCTTCACTGCGATTCACAACAGCTATCAGGCTCAAGGTAGCGCAAATAGACAGTATAATGTTGTCCCACATATTTGTTGATTCCGATCTTAAAGGTCTGGGTGTGATTATTTAGCAAAACTGCAATTAGGATACCTACAACAGAGCTAGACGCCAATCCTGCTTTTGAGTCGTTGTTTTGGGAACGGCTGAGAAGGGTATGCTCTGACTTATTGATGTATAATACCAAAACCCAGATGTACTGTTAAATCTGCAAATATACAGACAGCACTGGAACCAGAGTACATTTGAGCTACTGTTAATTCAATGAGTATTCAGTGTGTTTGAGGTTTTCACAAAGAAATATTTACCAATATTGAATATCAATAAAAAAATCTCTTGACATATATAGTGAAACATTGCACAATATCACTATCTTAACAAGATGTACCTGCTGGTCCTAGACACACTCAGTGTTCCATGGGTTGCTGGAAGGCCAAGCAGGCAAGAATGGAATTACTGCCAACACTGGTAAGTATCCATTTGTTTGATGTTCGTTGGAGGATGAAGAATATGAAAGTTGCAAATGCTTGCGTGGTAGTTACGTGCGCGTTTCTGTTAGCCGTACTTACTTGGTATGCACGCCCGCAAGTCCAGGCAGAGGACTCAAACAAATTTGTTGGTTCTGAAGCCTGTGCTGCGTGTCATCCCGATGTAAGTAAGAAATGGGCGCTAACCAGCCACCGGCGGACCTTGACAAACAAGGATGCCGTCAAAAATGGTTGCGAGTCTTGTCACGGTCCCGGAGAACAGCATATTGCCGGCGGTGGAGACAAGACCAAAATTTCTAATCCTAAGAATCAGAAACCAAAACAGATCGCTGACATGTGCATGAAGTGTCACAAGCAGGAGCATGTAACACTCTGGGCTAGCAGCACTCATGCAAGAGCCAAGGTCACCTGCCTCAATTGCCACGATCCACACAGCCCTGAGACCGCTATGATGTCAAAAGACATCGAAAACGGTACCAACTCCCTCCAGGGTTTGGCAGCCGCCATTAAGCAAGCCGAGCTTGCTGTTAATGACGCTGCAGTAGGTAGCGAAGACAGAACTCAAGCTGAGTCCAGATTAGCTGAACTCAAGAAGCAGGCTGATGACCTTCGCGAGAAAGTTAATGGAACGGAAACCGCATACAAGCGCGTTGCTGAACCTTATATCTGCTATACATGCCACAAGGCTCAGCAGGTGCAGTCGAAGATGCCATCACACCATCCTATTGCCGAAGGCAAGATGAAGTGCAGTGATTGCCACAACCCCCATGGCGGCGCTAAGGGAATGCTCAAAGCAGAATCAGTAAATGAAACCTGTTACAAGTGCCACGCAGAAAAATCAGGTCCGTTTACTTTTGAACACCCACCTGTTTCTGAAGATTGTACTAACTGCCACAGCCCACATGGTTCCGTTCAGAACAAACTTCTGACGCAAAGTCAGCCGTTTCTCTGTCTGAAGTGCCATGCGGGTCCTCACAGTCGCAGTGGAACTCTTGGAAAACCGGCTTCGATTCCAGAATACTACACTGAGTGTACAGACTGTCATGCCAAGATTCACGGCTCTGACAATCATATTGCGTTTCACTATTAATCGGGGTTAGAGGAACAGGAGGAAGTTATGCTATGAGAATGACATTAAAAAGTTGCTCCATAATACTTGGAACAGCATTTGTATTACTCGCCTCTTCAGCTGCATTCACTGAAGGGGACCTTCTGAACGGCTCTGATTCTCAGAAGACGTATCAGTTAGGAATATATAATCCGCAAGGAAGTGGTAGCCAAACAAGAGTCAGACAATTCGATGACAGAACATTTCCTGGTTTTGGTATTGAGTTTTACAGCATATATGGATATGATGGTCAAGCACAATACCGACTCAATGCCACTGATTTACTGGTTGGTGGCAATGAAACAATTGAATTTCTCTTGAGCAACAATGCGGTCAAGTTTACGGGTGGTACAAGTGAACTCACCCATCGCTTGATTGACACGCCTTCAGCTAACCCATGGGTGGCTCGAATGCTGGCTGCAATCTCACCGGCTGTACCTGCAGCAGTAGTAGGAACATCGTGGGATACATTTAAAGACCTGAGTCCTGGTCAAGATTATTTTATGGATCGCCGTGTCAGTGATCTAAACATGTATATCAATGCCGATGCAGAGCGCCGGGTAGGTATTGTTGCAGGCTGGTGGAATGAGACAGAGACTGGTCAACAGCAGTTACTTTTCCGGGCTCGACAAGCTAAAGCCGGAGTTGTTAACAACTCACAGCGAGCTGGGATAGCCGTTCCCATTGACCGGCAGACAAATGAGGGATCAATTGGTGCGGACGTAGCTATCGCCGGTAATTCTGTCGTAAACTACAAGTATACAAATACGAAGTTCGAAGATGATTCCCAGCTTCCGGCTAAAGGATCTTCACTTGATTTCTTGCCGTTAAACGCAATGACTACATACAGTAATGAGACTCAAAGCCAGGTAGTCAAGGCTAGAAGCAACATAACTGACAAGCTGCAGTTTACCGGGATTTACACAAACCGGGATCGCAGCAATAACACTAATGGTATACCAGCTGGATACACCAGTGCCGGTAGTGCCCTTAACAAGAAGAACAAGACTTCTTCTACAAACGTGGCAATGGTATACAGTCCAACTGATACCCTCTCTTTCACTGGAAGATACAGGGATTTCAAATTGGATAACCTTGTACCACCAGTCTATGCTTCTGGGAGTACTACACCCAGTAATTTGCAGTTGTCCACTCATACACAGTCCGCGGAAATCGAAGGAGTATACACTGGTATTGCGAAAGCGTATCTGCGGTTTGGCCTTGAGAACAAGAAAGATCAACGACACAACAGCTCGCTTTCTGGTCCGGATGAGCAACTGGATGTCCCGTTCACCGGTTCAAATAGCGATCACAATTCAGTTTATTGGAGAATCCAGCGGGTATCGCTTCGATATCATCCCTTAAGCGAATTGAACATCTCCGGGAATTATGAGAACTCACAAGCAGCTAAAGGAGAGTTCACCGGAACACCTGATGCACGCAAGAAGTCTAATTTCGACGCCACTTATATGCTTCGAGATAACATGGCTTTCTTCTGCAACCTGAGTCAGGTGAACGAATCTAACTCGGATATTCGAGTAGCGACTGCTCCAGTTCTTCCTGTAAATCCCGGTTCAGAAGCCACAGCGGAACAGATTGCTGCATACAATGATGCCCTTGCCGTTTATGCGGAAGAACGTGACTTATTAGCTGGACAAGGTTTAAACAGCAGCTTCAAGACCACCAGCATTGGGACATGGTATGGAATCAACGACAGGTTAACGCTTGATTTGAATTATGGTCTGGTGAAAAACGGAACCAATACTACGTGGGTTCTTGGCACTGATTCGGCTTTTCTGCCGAATCTACCTGCACAGACTGTTGCGTTCGATTCCAATGACACTCAGTGGTCGGCTGGTGCAAACTATGTATTTAGCCGCAAGCTTAAATTCAATGGTGGATTCTTCCACTCAAAATCCGACGGAGCAAGCATTGTTGATTCAACAAAGTTTGCTGGACTCGGACCCGTGTGGACTCCATTTAAGGTCAAGCAGGACCGCTGGTCACTTGGGGCAAACTACGGTCTGAACCAGAAAGACTGCCTGAACTTCGACTTCTCCATTGGCAAATGGTCTGATGACATAGATGCTGCAAATAGCGGCACATTCCAGGTCTATCGGTTGGCTTGGGCTAGAAGTTACTAAATCTCAAAAGTTAGTATCACTAGATAATACTGGCGGAGCGACTACTGTGACGCTCCGCCAATTTAGCATCATCATAGACACCCAGGAATAATCACGCTATTATAGTAATGGATGTAATGATTCAGATAGTGAAGAGAATTTATGCACAATAAAAACGAATCATCTCCCGGTCAGCAATTTATACCCAGACTCATCTTCTGGGAACTGACTACGGCTTGTAATCTCAAATGTATGCATTGTCGTGCATGTCCAGTCGATCAGCGTTCTCCCGAAGACATGACAACACAAGAATGCAAATCATTCCTCGATGAAATTTCGTCATTTGCTTCTCCTGCTGTTGTTTTGAGTGGTGGTGAACCGCTTGTTCGGCCTGACATCTTTGATATCGCCAGTTATGGCACATCAAAGGGACTGCGGATGCTGTTAGCTACGAACGGCACACTTGTCACACCTGATACTGCCAAGGAACTTGTAAATGTTGGCATTCAGCGGGTAGCTATCAGTATCGATGGTGCGACAGCTGCAACACATGACTCATTCCGACGTATTGACGGAGCTTTTCAAGCAGCCTGGAACGGAATAGAATGCTTGAAAGCCGCAGGACTTCCTTATCAGATCAACACTACGGTCTCTAAGCATAACATTAACGAAATCCCTGAGATACTGAATATGGCTGTCAACGCAGGAGCAGTTGCGTTACACCTGTTCTTACTCGTTCCAACCGGTTGCGGTAAAGAGATAGCTGATGACGAAATGATCGATCCGCAGGAGTATGAGAGAGTACTCAACTGGTTCTATGACCGCTCTAAAGATTCCCCTATCAATCTAAAGGCAACTTGTGCTCCACACTACTACCGGATCATGCGGCAGAGAGCTAAGGCTGATGGAACAAAGATCCAAACAAATGCCCACGGACACGATGCGGTAACCAAGGGGTGCCTCGCCGGTTCTGCTGTTTGTTTTGTCTCCCACAAGGGTGAAGTCTACCCATGTGGTTACCTGACAGTATCAGCCGGGAATATACGAGAGACGAACTTCAAGTCCATTTGGGATGATGCCGAAGTTTTCCGTGTTCTTCGAAATGAAGACAACCTGGAAGGAAAATGCGGCCATTGTGAATACCGCAGGGTTTGCATGGGCTGTCGTGCTCGTGCTTTCGCCTATACAGGCAACTACCTTGCGCCTGAACCCTACTGTATCTATGAACCAGGGGCAGGTAAGCAGGACTGTGAAGGGCATCAAGTAATTGGATGACATCGATAGAGAACTCCTGAACATTATCCAGGCTGACTTCCCGATCTGCCAGAATCCATATGATGTCCTTGGTAAGCATTTCGGTATTGCAGGAGATGAAGTTCTTCACAGGATTGATCTGCTTTCAGATGCCGGAATTGTACGCAGAATCGGAGCTTCATTTGATACACGTCGGCTGGGACATGTAAGTATTCTGGTTGCAGCTAAGGTTCCTCCGGATAGACTGGATGAAGTTGCAGCCATAGTCAGCTCATTTCCGGAAGTAACTCATAACTATGGACGAGATTTCGAATATAATCTCTGGTTTACCCTTGTTTGCCAAGGTGCAGAGCAGATCAATGCAGTAATCGGCATTATCAAATCGAAGACCGGTATCACAGACATACATACACTTCCTGCTGAACAAATGTTCAAAATAAAGGTAGACTTCGAGTTCTAATGACAGATACACAGATTAAGATCATCAAGGCATTGCAAAACGGATTGCCAATATCGAAAGAACCATTTGAGGATATTGCACAGCAAGCAGGTATATCGACTGATGAACTACTGACGCAATTGCAGCAATGGAAGGCTGATGGAACTATACGACGGTTCGGAGCTATTCTAAGGCACCATCGTGCCGGCTACGATGCAAATACGATGGTAGTGTGGGATGTGCCCGATGACCGTGTAGAAGACTTTGCAGCTGTAGCAACCTCATTCAAGAATGTGAGCCACTGCTACAAGCGACCCAGATTCGCCGGATTTTGTTTCAACTTATACACTATGGTTCATGGCAAGTGCAAAGAAGACTGCTTAACTATAGCGCAGAGTATCTCAGACCAGACGGCTATATGCAACTACGCTATGCTTGATACCACAATGGAGTTCAAGAAGAGCAGTCCGGTCTACTTTTCATCGGACGATGACGAATAATATAGGAGCTAACAAGTGATAGGTATCACAAAACTATACTGCGGGACAGCAACAACAGGTGACACACTGAGATACGGCCGTCAAAGCAAAGACTTACCTGCAAATCTCCTGCAATATTCATCTGATAAGAAACCAATAGTGGTATGGAATTCTACCCGGCGCTGTAATCTCAAGTGCATCCACTGTTACGCTGACTCGGATAATGTGTCATATCCGAATGAGCTCAGCTTTGAAGAAGCCCAGACGATGATCCGCGATCTTGGCGAGTTTGGAGCCCCGGTATTGTTGTTTTCCGGAGGAGAGCCCCTTATCAGACAAGACATGTTCGAGCATGCAGCTCTTGCAAAGAGCCTTGGTATACGTCCCGTCATCTCCACAAATGGCACTCTGATCACAGAGCAGATAGCACAGCGCATTAAGGATACCGATTTTGGATATGTGGGTATCAGCCTGGATGGTATTGGGGAACGTAATGACCTATTCCGTGGCAAGGTTGGCGCATTTGAGGCTACCATGCGAGGCTTTGACAACTGTGTAGCAGTTGGGCAGAAGTGTGGGCTGCGGCTCACACTCACTAAACACAACTATCAGGACCTTAATGCAATATTCGACTTTATTGAGGAGCATAAAATCAACCGCGCGTGTTTTTATCACCTGGTGTATACTGGCCGCGGGAGCGGAATGAGCAAGGATGACCTTACACATGAGGAGTCAAGAAAGGCCGTTGATCTGATCATCGACCGCACTGCCGATTTCAACAAGCGGGGTCTTGATGTTGATATACTAACGGTAGATAACCACTGCGATGGTCCATATCTCTATATGCGAATGCTCAGAGAGAATTCACCTCGTGCAGACGATGTTATGCAGCTTCTAAAGTGGAACGGCGGTAACAGCACTGGAATAGGTATTGCAGATGTAGACAATGAAGGCAATGTGCACCCCGACCAGTTCTGGTGGCATTATTCCTTCGGCAATGTCAGAGAGCGCAAATTCAGTGATATCTGGATGGATACATCAGATCCTGTAATGGCCGGTCTAAAGAACCGCAAACCACTCTTGAAGGGCCGATGTGCCAAATGTAAATGGCTGGACATATGTAATGCCAATTTCCGGGTAAGAGCAGAAGCAGTCTATGATGACATATGGGCTCCGGATCCAGCATGCTATCTTACTGATGAGGAAATTGGTGTTACTGACTAACTACCGACAATGTTAGTCACATTCTTTCTGTATAAATGAACTCATTTGGACTTGGAGAGATATGAAGAAAGTATACCTTGTAGGCGCTGGTCCCGGTGATCCTGGACTACTCACGATCAAAGGCATGGAATGCATTCGTAAAGCGAATGTCGTGGTTTATGATCGGCTTGTTCATCCGTCAATCCTGAAATATGTACCAAGTGACGCTGAGATGATTTATGTAGGCAAAATCTCAAGCGACCACACTATGCGACAGGAAGAGATTAACCAGTTGCTTGTTGATAAAGCAATGGAAGACAAGATTGTAGTTCGGCTAAAGGGTGGTGACCCTTTTATATTCGGCCGTGGCGGTGAGGAAGCTGAAGTTCTGGTAGCCAATGGAATTAAGTTTGAGATTGTTCCTGGTATATCATCTGCAGTGGCTGTCCCGGCATATGCAGGGATTCCAGTCACCCATCGAGGATTATGCTCAACTCTCGGAATTATTACAGGTCATGAAGACCCGGGCAAGACTACTTCCAGCATAAAATGGGACAAAATATCAACAGGCATCGACACACTTGTCTTCTTGATGGGAGTAGAGAATCTCTCCAATATTGTAGCAAACCTGATTAATAATGGTCGCGATCCGTCCTCACCGATTGCACTGGTCCGGTGGGGAACACGTGCAGAGCAGGAGACCATCTCCGGAACGCTTGCAAATATTGTGGATAAAGTGAGACTCCAGGGGTTTAAGTCTCCTGCAGTAACTGTTGTTGGAGATGTTGTGAATCTGCGTGAAAAACTCCGCTGGTTCGACAATCGTCCATTATCTGGCTTGAAAATCCTGGTAACACGCAGTCGGGAGCAAAGCAGTACTCTTTCGGATATATTGCGCGAGTATGGAGCCGAACCGATAGAGTTTCCGGTCATCAAGATCAGCCCACCTGAGGATTACATTGAATTGGATCGGTCACTGGAGAGTATTGAAAACTATGACTGGATTTTATTCGCCAGTGCTAATGCAGTTTTATCAACGATAAAACGACTTCAGCAACTCGGGGGTGATGTGCGCTGGCTAAAGGGACCAAAGATCGGTGCGATCGGTCCAAAAACATCAGAAGCACTGGAGACACTGGGAATTAAGGTGGATTTCACTCCCACAGTGTTTATGGCAGAAACAATGATACAGGAGTTCCCCGAGAACCTTTCAGGTAAGAAGATTCTGTTGCCCCGTGCCAAAGAAGGCCGCGAAATAATCATCGAGAAAATCACAGAGAAAGGAGCCATTATCGACGTTGTGACGGCGTACCAGACACAAATTGAGGACTCAGATGCTACATCCATCCAGGGTCTCCTGCGGGATAAAGAGATTGATATCATTACGTTTACTAGTTCTTCGACTGTTCGTAACTTTGTACAGCTTATAGGGAATTATAAGCAGGAACCAGATGGACCTAAAATCGCATGTATCGGCCCAATAACAGCACAGACTGCAACTGAATATGGTATGATACCGGACATTATCGCAGCAGAAAACACGATCGAATCATTGGCTTCAGTAATTGCAGAAACTTTTTAGCCGATACTAATATTGTGCATATTCTACAAATCAGTATAGACCTTCATTACAAACGATATCAGATATTGGATATGTATTACTTTTCACATAACAGAGGTTTGTATTGTGGCCGAACCATCAGAAATAGTACACTCGGCTTGTAACATATTTGACTGTGTATCGTGTGTTCATCATACCAAGCATCGGTGCCGTGGGTGTTCGCAAGGTAATGCATTACTAGCAGCTCATGGTCAATCACAGTGTGCAATTTTTTCTTGCACTGTAATTCACAATATAGTTTCATGTAAAGATTGCACCGATTCAATCTGCCAGTTTACACAGTCACTGGCTATGGTATGTCCTGTCAGATCAGCATTTGAAAAGAAGCGAACTTACACAAGAAAGATTTCAGATCATTTTGCAATGCTTGCGCCGGAAAAAAGGGATACATCATTAGTTTCCAAGAAACTCGATAAAGCCATTGAGAGACTTCCTTGGTACCTGTTTGCAGTCAAAGAGTTCCAACGCTACGGAGTCATATATGTGTCATCTGAAGATATTTCACGAAAGATAGGTGTGAAATCGTGGCTTGTTCGACGCGACCTCAGCCAATTTGGAGAATTCGGACGCCCGAGTATTGGCTATGAAACAACCCGTTTGCGGGATTGTTTGTCTGAAATCCTGCATTTGGATACTCCAAGCAGAATTGTGTGGGTAGGTGCAGACCGACTATTGGCAGACGACTCGATTATAGATAGATTTCTGGAACACAACTATCATATTGTGGGTATATTCGATACTGATATATCCAAGACTTCGAAGTTGATCGGTAATCAGAAAATCCTGTCTATTGATCAAATGCCTGAATTGATAAAGCAGCGTGAGGCTGGAGGAGCAGTAATAGCCACTTCAGCCCACAAAGCCCAATTCGTCGCCGACACACTAGTTGCTTCAGGCATCAGAGGAATACTCAACTTGACATCAACACTCATCGCTACTCCTTCGGATGTATGTGTGCGCAGTGTGGATATTGTTGCTGAGTTGTTCGCGCTTTCATATTATTGCGGTGAACTCCACAGTACAACGGAAGAATGAGACATCTTTGGGAGCAGATTAGTTTCTGGGTATGTGATTACGGGCAACATAAAAGGGTAAACACTATGCAGTTTACATAATAGCCAAACCAACACACACAATGCAGTAATTTTTTCTTGACAAAGCAATTGTGTGAGTTTATACTGGCATTGTGCAATTATGCACAATACTTCACGCTCAGCACAAAGGGCTTATTATTTAAGCTAAAATATGTAGGAGGAGCGTTTGGCACACAACGTTGACATGAATGACGGCACCCAGGGTGCCTCAAGTGAACGACAGCAGGTAAGTCTGACAAAGGCACTGTGGAGCTTCTTTAGTGATATGAAGACTGCCATTGTGTTGTTGTTCATTCTCGCATTGATCTCAATTTTAGGTACCGTTATTTCCCAGAATGCATCACCTCAGGAATATCTGGCCTTATATGGCAAACATAAGTACGACATTATCCAGCTCTTCAGACTAACTGACGTATATAATTCATGGTATTACAAACTGGTGCTGGAACTTGTTGGCATAAACTTGTGTGTATGCAGCATAAATCGATTTCGAGTTACATGGCAACGCGCTTTCCAGCCAAATGTTCGTATCGGGGCAGATCGAATTGAGAAAATGCAGCGATCTGAGACGACTAAGTGCACAGGCACATTGAGTGAAGCAGCAAATAAAGTTACAGCTGCTTTGCATGCCAGGCATTATCGGGTGACAGAGGACATTGGATCTGACGATATCGTCATGTTTGCCGCCAAAGGTAGATTTAGCCTTTGGGGTCCTTATATGACACACCTCAGTCTACTGATTATTTTTATTGGTGCTATTTTCGGAAACCGGATGGGCTTCAATGGATACACAGCTATCCAGGAAGGTGGATACACAACAACCTATGCAACCCAATCATCCAATACAGAAAAGAACCTTGGATTCCGGTTGGGTCTACGGAAATTCGATATTGGTCACGATATTCAGGGAAATCCCACTGCATACAGGAGTGATCTCCAAGTCTATGAGGCAGATAACCTGATCACTGAAAAGGTTATTGATGTCAACCACCCCCTTACTTATAAAGGGATTTCGTTCTACCAGTCTGATTATGGTCTCTCCGGGTTGAAAGTTAAGATCACTGAGCCTAACGGACACACTACTAATGTGGACTTCGATGTGGAGACAGGGAGCGGTCCTTTCGGAAAGACGTTCACTGTGTCCGGAGAGTCATTCAAACAGATATCAATTAGTGGAAAACCGCTGACCATCTTTGTCCATGATCTCGTTGCAGACTACACTCCAGGATCTGATGTAAGCCAAAGTGACTTGCCGATAAATCCTGCAGCTAAGATCATGGTAAATGACAGACTCCCTGCTTACAAAGGCCTTGATGCCTGGTCAAAACTGGGCTGGCTGGAGGTAGGTAAATCCGGACAGTTCAAGGGACTGACTGTAACTCTGGATGGTGTAGTGAACTACACTGAACTTCAGGTTGCACGAAATCCTGGGTTACCTGTTGTGTATATTGGCTTTGCCTTGCTACTGGCAGGTGTGTTTTTATCTTTTTATGTACCCTACAGGACTATGAGAATCAAGTTGTTTGTATCTGGATCCGACGTCACAGTAGTGACCGGTGCGTCCTCCAGGGATGATAATTCGGTATTTGATCCTGATTTCAAGCGAATACGTGATGCACTAGGTTCATAAGCAACTGATTCATTCAGAATTCAATTACTTGTGTACCTGCTTAACAGTAAGCATATCTTTGGGTATAACTTTGTTTAGGGGTGATAATATGAAAAGGTATGTATTTGTAATATTTGCAGCTATATCAACACTTGCTTTGTTAACTGCAGTTGTATTGGCGGATGTCCACTCAGCTACATATAAGGGTAGTAAACTTTGTATGATGTGCCACAAGACGCCGAATGCAGCGTTAGTAAAAGGCTATCAGAAAAGCCCACACTCCAAAGCAATGCAGGCTGCTGCCGATGAAGGAGCCATTGTAGGTGACTTTACCAGCAACACTGCATTTAAAAAAGAACAGGTTGCATTTGTGCTGGGAATTGGCAGGCACGAGCAGGCATATCTGGATTCTAACTATCAAGTATTACCGGCAACCTGGGATGTCAAGACGAAAGCATGGAAACCGGCTAAACCTGTAGATGGTGCAACTCAGTGCATTGGATGCCACACCACCGGCTACAATCCGACGACTAAGGTAGCCATACAAAATGGCGTAGGCTGTGAGGCATGCCATGGTCCCGGCGGAGAACACGTTATGGCACCCAAGACAACCAGTGTTGTAAAACCAGCAACTCTCAAACCTGAACAGAGTGCAATGCTCTGTGGCCAATGCCACTCCGTAGGTAAGGATCCCACGGAGAAATACGCGTTTCCAGTCGGATACCGACCCAGCGATGACCTGGCCAAATTCTTCGTTGATGGAAAACCGACAATGGTTGGCAGGAATCAACAGTATTCCGAGTACATCACCAGCAAACACTCAAAAGCTGGTGTCACATGTGTCACTTGCCATGACCCACACAACGAACTCCTCAACCCTGATGAAACTAATAAAGATCCCAATAAGATAGGGAAGTATCCTGACCAGTTGAGGAAACCTGTAACTGAGTTGTGCCTTGGTTGCCATGCAGAGAAGATTAAAGATATCGCTACACACGCTCCAAACGCTCCGGCAGATGCCACATGTGCTACTTGCCATATGCCTGAAGGTAGACACATTTTCGCAAAACCGGAAGCCGCAAAATAATGCGATGTATAGTCGCTATTGTCCCTACCGATGGCTAATAACGAAACTCGGTGAATAGAGCGGGTTTATGAGTGGTGACAAAATATAGTTCATCTGCCACCTCCAGGTTTATCGGCTTGGAGGTGTATTCTCTTTAGGACAAGACCTTTAGAGAAATGCCAGGGTTTCTATTCAATAAGTTAGTTTTTGATTTTTTCACTGGAGGATTAGTCTACATGACGATAGAGATGGGTGCTAGCCTTTTTAAGATTGTTTTCTGTATTTATGCATTGAGCACTGTGTTCTATATAGTATATCTTTACGGTTCGAAGAGCATTGCAGGGAAGCTGGCAACAGCTTGTTTGAGTGCCGGTTGGGTGCTGCACACAGTGACGCTGGTAGTCAGAACTATCGCGGCTGGTCGCCCTCCATTCATGAATCTCTACGAATATGTAATATCCCTCACCTGGGGAGTTGTGCTTGTTTACCTTGTTGCTGAGTTCAGCACAAAAAACAAGCAACTCGGTGCGTTCACTATTCCGTTGGTTACATTATTCGCATTTTATGCGACGCGTTTGGGAACGGAATTGAACCCAACCATGCCGGCGCTTATGAGTGCATGGCGTGTACCTCATATAACAACAGCAATTCTTGCATATTCGTCTTTCGCTTTGGCTTTCAGTCTCGCAATCATGTTTTTAATCAGGGAAAAAGCAGATAAACAGAAAACATCAGTTTGGACGACACGTATGCCGACAAGTGAAGTCCTGGACAAGATGATCTACCGCGCTATTTCATTTGGTTTCTTGATGCAAACAGCTCTGTTAATCACAGGAGCTATCTGGGCACAATTTGCCTGGGGTAAATACTGGCAGTGGGATCCCAAAGAGACATGGGCACTTATTACATGGCTGCTGTATGCAGCATACCTGCATATGCGGGTGACAAGAGGATGGCGTGGACGTAAATCGGCGGTAGTGTGTATCATCGGATTTGTGGTAACTATGTTCACCCTTATCGGGGTAAGTCTATTTCTGCCTGGCATGCACAGTTATGCTGGATGATCTGAATATCAATAGGAGTATGTTGCTATGCATCTTGTGCAGATAGGTCTGAGTCACAAGACTGCACCAATTGATTTGCGGGAACGGTTGAGTATAACAAAAGCTCAGCTTCCGAATGCGCTTGAGAGCCTTTTGAGTGTTGAGGATGTTTGTGAGTGCGTGATTGTATCAACTTGTAACCGCACTGAAATCTATGCCTATGCAGGAAGCCGTTCCACTGATCAAGCACTTATTGAATGGTTTGGCGAATACTGTGCGGTACCAACCGATCAGTTTACTCCATATATCCATACTCGTGCTGGCCACAAGGCAGCTGAACAACTTTTTCGGGTAACATCCGGGATGGATTCGATGGCTTTAGGAGAGACACAGATCCAGGGACAGGTGAAAGAAGCTTATGCTACCGCTGTCCAGTCAAAAACTACTTCCACTGTTTTGAACGCACTGTTTCAACAGGGAACAGCAGTAGGTAAACGAGTCCTTACGGAAACGGGTATTGGACGCGGTGCATTTTCTATCGGTTCTGCAGCCGCCAGGCTGGCAAAGTCTGTCTTCAGCGATTTGAACTCAAGTACTCTGCTGATAGTAGGTGCAGGCCAGATGGCAGATCTCACGACCAGTAACCTGGCCTCATATGGTATAAACAAGCTATTGGTAACGAATCGCACTTATGAACGTGCAGTTGAGTTGGCACAGCGCTTCAACGGCCAGGTAGTCAGATTTGAAGACCTCAATTCAGCAATTGAGAAAGCAGACATTGTTGTATCATCCACTGGAGCAGAAGGTCAGATTATTACTAAGAACATGGTGTCAGCTGCAATGCGAGTACGACGTGGACGACCAATATTCATAATTGATGTTGCAGTTCCCAGAGATGTTGAAGAATCAGTCGGCAATATCGACAACGTTTTCTTATATAATGTGGATGACTTGCAAGCTATAGTTGCAGCAAATGATGCGAAACGCCGGGCAGAGGTTCAAAAAGCTGACCTGATCATATCAGAAGAAGTTGAAGAGTTCAATCGCTGGTTCAAAACACTTGATGCAGTTCCTGTGATCACTGCACTGCGCGAAAAGTTTGAAAGAATCAGAACTGCTGAAATGGAGAAACTCACCCGTAAACTCCGCCATCTACGACCTGAAGATATTGAAGTAATCAATGCAGCTATGGGCTCTGTTGTAAACAAGATATGCCATGAACCAATGATCCAAATAAAGGAATGTGCTACCGGACCAGATTCGTCGGCTAGACTTGAAACGATGTGCGAAGTTTTCGGTCTTTGTTTGACCGATGTTGGGACGGGCAAAGAACAGTCAGGAGCAAATCAGAAAAATGCCCAGCCAGCCCAGTAATCATTTAGATATCATCCATATAGTAAGTTGCATTATTGCGTTTGCTGGTTTCGCGGCATCATTCGTTGCAGGCTTGATCTATATAGTTCAGGCACGAATGCTTAAGGCAAAGCGAATCGGCATTATACACACATTTGTATCATCACTCGACAGCACTGACCGTCTTGCTTATCGGATGGTAGCTTTTGGGTTTATGATGTTGACCCTGGGCATTGTAACCGGTTCTCTCTGGTCCCAGTCTATAAAAGGTACGTTCTGGAATTGGGATCCGAAGGAAACATGGTCATTGATAACCTGGCTTGTATATGCTGCATATTTACATGTTAGAGTCTTGAGTGGATGGCGAAGCAAGTTGACAAATTGTCTGCTGGTTGCCGGCTTTACCTGTGTACTGGTAACTATATTCGGGGTCAATTATCTGACAAATAGCTGGCACAAGTTCGGTTAAGAGATATCCATATACTTTTAGCATATGTAAATTGTAGATATAGAATGACTTTCAAATCAGAGATTAGTTTGTATCCTTCTTAGGAAAGGGATTCGCGATGGTTCGTAACCTGTTGGTTGCTGCTTTGCTCATATTGATCGGATCTGTTGTGGGTACACAGCAACTCTATGCCGGAGATCTGGCCTGTCTTACGTGCCACAGTGCGCCAAGTTTTCGTGAAGTAAAGGTTGGTGGTACAGATAAGTCAATCTACATTGATCCGGATTTGCTGTCAAAGTCAGTCCATAAAGGTAAAAGTTGTCTAGATTGCCATACGGACTTCAAAGGTCAGACTCTCCCTCACAAACAGAAAGCAGACCCGGTAAGATGCATCAAGTGCCATTATAGCGGTAACAAGGTCGGAGCACCCGATACGACACATATTGACAGATTTACTGACAGTGTCCACGGGGGTGCATTGCAGAAAGGCGACCCTGATGCCCCTCAATGCATGACTTGCCATGGTTCCCACAACATCAAACCTGCTACAGATCCTAAATCAATGATCCATCGGACACACGTTGCAGCAACTTGTGGAAAATGCCATTTTAGCCCGGCGTTCGTAAAGCGTCACAAACTAAAAAACATAGCGAAATATAATGATAGCGTGCATGCCAAAATAGTTGAAGTAAACCACGAGTATACTACTGCAGCAGTTTGCACTGATTGCCATGGTGTACACGATATTAAGGCCCCCGGGAGATCTGAGTCATCGGTCAGCCGACCTAACGTGCCTGAAACCTGCGGCAAATGCCACAAAACGGAATACTTTAAATATAAAGCAAGCATACACGGGACTGCTGTCGCACAAGGTGTTAAAAGCGCTCCAGTATGTACTAATTGTCACGGGGAGCATCTGATCAATAAGCCGTCATCTCCTGAGTCACCTGTATACCCTACACACATAGTGGCGACTTGCTCCAAGTGTCACGAAGATGCAAAAATCCAACGAAAATACGGCCTGCCTGCTGATCGTCTGTCTACCTACATGGGCAGTTTTCATGGTGTGGCTAACAAATATGGAGATATAACTGTAGCAAACTGTGCTACGTGCCACGGTGCGCATAATGTGTTGCCGTCAAGTGATCCAAGATCAGATGTCAACAAGAATAACCTGGTAAAAACATGCGGAGCATGTCATCCGAATGCGAGTAAGAACTTCGCAAAAGGTACAATACACTTAGATCCATCACCTAAACGCGATGTGATTGTATTCTGGATCCGTCTTTTTTACATGCTCTTTGTAGTAGGAATAATTAGCTCATTTGTTGGCTACATTATTCTTGACCTGCGTGCTCGATGGATTGGACGTTTACCCTGGCGCAGAGGAGAACACCGCAAATGACGAATGATGCAATTGTAACTCAAGAGCGGCGATTCAAACGAATGACCCTGAATCAGCGCTGCCAGCATATAATTCTAATGACAAGTTTCTTTTCGTTGGTGATTACGGGTTTCCCTGTAACATATCCCGATTCTCGCTTATCGTGGACAATTGTCAATCTGCTGGGTGGTTTTCCGATGAGGTCAGCACTACACAGATTGGCTGCTACCGTCCTGATCTGCCTGGCAATTTACCATACATTTTACATTCTCCTAACACGGCAAGGTAGATCAGAACTCAAGGCTCTGATGCCCAGGATTAAAGATGGGTTTGATGCATTTCAGATGCTCAAGTTCTATATAGGCCTGGCACCTGAAATGCCAAAATTTGATCGCTTTAATTATATCGAAAAGTTCGAATATATTGCACTCGCTTGGGGCTCGGTGGTGATGATAGTCACAGGACTGGCTCTATGGTTCCAGAACCAATCGATGATGATATTGCCCAAATGGGCACTTGATATTGCCAGAGTAATCCACAGTTTTGAAGCGCTCCTGGCATTCCTGGCGATAATTATCTGGCATTTCTACCACGTACATTTAAACCCGGAAGTCTTTCCTATGAGCCGCGTCTGGCTGAATGGTGAGATATCTGAACATGAGTTAAAAACGCTGCATCCGTTGGAATATGAGCGGATAATGAAGACAGAAGCTCTTGAGCGTGAAAAGGCAGATTCTATTGAGCATTCTGCCACAATACTCCCAACTGACAGAGAGGACTAGAGGTAATTGGAGTGAAGATTCCTCAGATCAAAAAAGATGGATGGCGACGTCGTCTGGCAGACAGATTGCGTTCAAAGGTAAAAATCCCCTTTATCGGACGAACAATCAGCTTGTGGGTAATCCTGGTGTTGTTCGTATTTCTTGGTCTCTCAACAGTTGGTGGAATAGTCGCCACTAACAGGTCCATTTTCTGCTCGTCTTGCCATGAAATGGATGTACAGTTTAAGACATGGCAAATGTCTTCTCACAAAAACATCCCCTGTGAGAAGTGCCACGTTGTACCTGGCGTAACTAACATGATTAAATCCAAGATCATGTCTCTAAGATTGGTATACCTGCATGTAAAAGGCGGGGTGAAAGCTACTGAAATCAAGGGGCATGTACCTAATGTGAACTGTAAAGCTTGCCACAACAAAACCCGTGATGTTGTTGTATACCATGGTTTAAAGATCACCCATAAGAAACACTGGGATTTGGGAATTGGCTGTACCTTCTGTCATTCCCGCGTAGTGCATGGGCCTAATGCAGCTACAAAAAACACTCCAGCAATGTCTACATGCTTCAAATGCCATGACGGAAGACGAGCATCTAATACGTGCGGGACGTGTCATGAAACCCTGGGAACTAGAAAAGCGTCTGTTTTTAGTGCTGAATGGGTAACCGGTCACAAGCTGGAAGCATCAGGTGACAAGGAATCTTGCAAGCGTTGTCACCAGGCAGATTTCTGTGACAACTGCCACCGAATGGCAACACCACACCCGACAAACTGGTTGGATATACACGACACCGAGTTTGCCAAGAAGAAACAGGACTGCAAGATGTGCCATACTGATACATTCTGTTCAGATTGTCATCAGATCAAACAGGCTCATAAACTGGGGTGGATGGATAAACATCAAGCCGCATTCCGCGCAAATCCGGACTCTTGCAACCAGTGCCACAAGCGTACTTTCTGTTCTGATTGTCACACTCGTTATCGTCCACATCCAGATAACTGGGACAAACAGCACGCTGGACCAGCAAATGCGAATCCTGGTAAATGCAAAACCTGTCACGAAGAGAAGTTCTGTGTGTCGTGCCATAAAGGCACCACCCCACCTTCGCACAAAGATGCGACCTGGTTGCGAACGCATGGAGATCAGATATCACGCAGTGATGTAAACTGTGCTGAATGCCATACCTCCAACTTCTGCCTAAAGTGTCACCGGCAGCAAAAACCGGCTTCACACAACGTGAATTGGCAAAAGCTGCATCCCATACAGGCAAAGATGAGCAGCAAATCCTGCAACACATGCCACAGTAAAGATTCCTGCCAGAAATGTCATGGGATGTTGATGCCGCATCCAAAACAGTTTAAAGCCACACATCCTAAGTATGCTCAGGCAGACAGAAAGAGCTGTGAACGTTGTCACGAGCAGCAATTCTGTAAGTCGTGCCATTTGGGCAGTCGTCCATCTAGTCACAATTCGGGTTGGGTCAAAAATCATGGTATGCAGGGCAGAACCTCTGCAACTTGCACCAACTGCCATACCAAGATCTTCTGCGATGCATGCCACTCGAGTACAATGCCACTTTCTCACGGAGGAGACTGGAAAAGTAAACACGGTGGTGTTGCCGCAAAGTCTGCCGAATCGTGCATAAAGTGCCACTCAAAGCAGGCCTGCGATAACTGCCATGCCGGTTTCAAAATGCCTCACCCGGCTAACTGGGCAATGGAGCATAAAGATGCCAAGGGAGCAAGTCGCAAACCTGGTTCTGTATGCTTCAAATGTCACGACATTGCAAAGTGCAATACGTGTCACTCGCCAGATTAGCTTGAAAATAGCAACAAAAATACAAGACTTAAAATCCGCCCTGTGCCTAAGAAGCCAGGGCGGTTGTATTTGACCTGGATTGAGAAATGTAAAGCTGCAATAGCAGACACTTGAGAGAATTGCCCTTAATTCAAAGATTCAATCTCAACGAATTATCGAGGCACATGTATGATCGAAAAGACTGATTTATACTGTCAGGAACTCCAAACACTGCCTCAACCCACTATTGGCAAGATACTGGTTACGGGTGCAACGGGTTATGTTGGAGGACGTCTTGTACCTGAGCTCCTGGCCAGAGGATATCACGTCAGGGTAATGGTAAGAGCATTTTCCAGTGAGTATCAGTCAAGATGGCCTGGAGCAGAAATAGTAGTTGGAGATGCGCTTGATGTTATTAGTCTGGCATCAGCTCTTGAAGGCATTCACACTGCGTATTACTTGATTCATTCTCTTCTTGGAGGCCACAAAAAGTTTGCAGAATTAGATATACGGTCTGCAACTAACTTCAGATTAGCATCAGCCCAACAAAACGTTAGTCGTATTATTTACCTTGGCGGTTTAGGGGATATTCATTCCAGACTCTCTAGTCACTTGCGAAGCAGGCAGGAAGTATGTGCAGAATTGATGCGTGGGAGCACTATTGTGACTGCGTTGAGAGCGGCCATAATCATAGGGTCCGGGAGTGCCTCGTTTGAAATGATTGAGCACTTAATCCGAAAATTGCCGATTATTTTCCTCCCATCCTGGACTGAAACCAAGTGCCAACCGATCGCAGTTCGAAATGTCATTGCGTATTTGGTAGGAATTCTTGAGACCCCTGCAACTGATAATCACTCATACGATATTGGTGGTCCGGACATTCTCAGTTACCGAGATATACTGCATTTGTTTGCAGATATACTTGGTGTTAAGCGACTGTTCATCCGCATGCCCATATACAGTCTGCCCGTATACTCATATTTAGTCAGCCTTTTTACTCCAGTAGCCCATTCAATTATCTTTTGCCTGTTTGATAGCGCAGCTAATACAGTTATTTGTCAGAACAACGAGATACTCAGCATTGTGAAAATTGAGCTGCTGCCTTACAGGGAAGCTGTTCTGAGAGCCTTGTCACGGGTGGATCAGGATCGTATTCGTACCAGATGGTCTGATGCCTATCCGCCTGCTCATGAATTGGCGATAAGACTTGAAGAGATGGATAGAAAGGAACTCTATATTAAATCTGCCTCCCTCATGACAAAAAAATCAGCTGAGTCACTATTTAATTCTATATGTAGAATAGGGGGAAAAAGTGGTTGGTTTAACACAAACTGGCTGTGGAAACTGAGAGGGATGCTGGATAAAATACTGACAGGTGTTGGTAGTATGAGAGGTCGTATTCATCCATTCATTCTCCGTCAAAACGATGTAATTGATTTTTGGCGTGTGGAAGATATTGTCCCAAATCAGCGACTGCTATTGCGCGCTGAAATGAAACTCCCTGGCTTAGCATGGCTGGAGTTCTCAACAGATAAAAAGGAAGATGGACTAAACACACTCACAGTAACCGCATACTATCAAGCATCCGGATTCTGGGGGAAAGTTTACTGGTATACTGTTTATCCATTTCACAGTTTTATATTCCAGGACCTAATTGAGCAAATCGAACAGAGATCTCTGGAAACATAAAATACTCGTTTTAGTGTGAAGATACACTCTCGTATTAACTATTTTTTTCTTTTATTTCCGGAAAACATTGACTTATCGTGACACTTTGCACAATAATATAATTGAGCATATTTTTCCTCAATGCGATTTAAATGGCCATGTGTTAGATGGCTGGATTATCCTGTGATTAGGAAGGTTGAAAGATGGAGATGCTATATCTCAACAAAAAAGATATTCGGAACATGGGCGTAACCATGGGGCGAATCATTGAAGCAGTGGGTGAAGGACTTCGGCTGAAGGGGCTGGAAAAAGTTCAGATGCCACCAAAATCCGAAATTCGCCCAGTTCCAGACTCATTCCTGCATGCAATGCCTGTATATGTAGATGAATCACAAGTCTGTGGTATGAAATGGATGAGTGGCTATCGCAGCAATGTGGACAAGAAGCTGCCATATATCAATGGTCTATTAATCCTCAGCGATGCAGCGAATGGTATACCTCTTGCAGTCATGGATTGCTCTGAGATAACTGCTACACGCACAGGCGCTATGGTTGGCATTGCAGCAAAACACCTGGCCAGACCCGACAGATCCGTTGTAGGATTCCTGGGTTGTGGTGTACAGGCCCGTAATAGCCTGATAGCTCTAATGGATGTTATGCCAAAGCTATCGCTAGTACGGTGTTATGACATCATTCCGGAAGCTGCAATTAATTTCGTAAATGATATGGAGAGCCATTTCCCACTTACCTCATTTGTGATCTGCGAGTCACCGGAAGATATGGCCAGTTTCTCCGATGTCATAATAACTGCAACGCCAGTTATTGACAAGCCTAAGCCATCTATGGATGCCGGAATGTTGAAAGAGGGAGCGCTGGCGATAGCTCTCGATTATGATGCTGCGTGGACTCCTGAAGCAATGCACGAGTGCAACAAGATTTTTACTGATGATGTAGACCAACTCATGTTCACTAAACAGCAGGGGCAGCATTTTAGTGCAGTGTCAGAAGACAGCTATCTCGATCTCGGGGATGTACTTGCAGGCACTATACCAGGACGAGAAACAGATACTGAGAGGATTTTATGCTTGAATCTTGGTATCGCTGTTGCTGACATCGTTACAGCAAAATTATTCTATGACAGGGCAATAAAACAAGGGATTGGAGTAAATTTGACTCTCTGATAATCATTTACTTTGGTAGGTATCTTTTCCACTTCAATTATTATGTCAGGCTAAGAACAAACAAGCCTGACATAATAATTAACTAGTCTTCAGAAATGCCATATCGTAGACTTTGTGTCTACAGCTATAGTCGATTATACTATTTTGACTATCTGATCTTCTCTTACCAATTTTCTACAACCACCTTCGTGGCTGTTTGACCAGTCCATCAATGGGGCTGGTTGCATCAATTTGTCGAGTTGCCCTATGGCTTTCATACGTTCGTAGATCAACTGCCACGCACAGTCTGTGTCCGGAGACACCTCGCACTTGCCGGATTGTGAACCACCGCAGGGACCACTCAACAGGCTCTTAGAGCAGCGGGTCATCGGACACACTGCACCATAATTTCCAAGAACACACTTTCCACAAGCAACGCATTTCTCTGCCCACACACCCTGCGCTTCCAAAATCCCAAGGAACTTGGTATCCAGACCCGGGAAGACAGGTTTGTTCGGGAATCGCTCTGCAACAGCCTGAACTCCAGCGCCACAGGCCAGTGAAACTATAGCATCCGCTCCCTGGATATTCTCCAGAACATCTTCAATGAACTGGTTTTCACACTGACGCTCGATAGCCATTTCAACGATCTCATGTTCAGCGTTATCAAGCCTGAATGCGATGCGCAGGGCACTGGAGATCATACCAACCTCACGCTCACCACCTGCCAAACAGACAGTAACGCACCCTCCACAGCCGAGTATGAGTATCTTCTTATATTCGGTCAGAGCCGACTTTATATCCTGAACATTCTTGCGATGTGCGACGATCATCAAAATCTCCTATATTTGTTGAATAGCCCATTGTCAGTTTTAGTCTGTTATGGCTGAAAACTAAATACTGACAGCTTCCTTAGTCAGTGGATTAGGACCGAGTTTTTTCACTCGTTCGGTCATTGTGTCAACTATATCAGCAAACGTCTGCCCCATGGCTGACGATAGATTGAACATTTCCAGGCGTTCACTCTCAAAGCCGGCTTCTTCCATTAGCTGCCGAAGCAGTGTAACACGATTTCTGGCCCTCAGGTTGCCTTCCTGAAAGTGACAGCCGCCTTCCAGGCATCCAGCAACAATGACGCCATCCACACCGCGTTCAAACGCAGTCATAATATAACCAAGGTCGACTTTGCCAGTACACGGCAGTCTCAAGACCCGCACGTTCGGAGGGTACTGAACGCGCATAGATCCTGCAAGATCCGCGGCAGTATAAGCGCAGTAGTGGCAGCAAAGTGCCAGTATCTTAGGTTCGAATGTCATAAGTTACTCCCAACAACCTGTCCCAACAAGGCTTCAATCGCTGCTTCTACTTGTCTGTCCATAAAGTGACCCAATTGTATCGCCCTTGCAGGGCATTCCGATGCGCAGTTTCCGCAGCCCATGCACTTGGCCGCCTGAATCTCCACTCGGTTCTTGCCATTAGCTACGCTTACTTCCGGTGCACCATATGGACACACCTTCATGCATGTCAGGCATGAGACACATTTGCGTTCGTTAACTTTACTTACCTGTCCGCCTACGACCATAGATTTCTTGCTGAGGATCGTAGCCGCACGTCCTGCTGCCGCCCTACCCTGCTGAATGTTTTCCGCAGTGCTTTTTGGTGAATGTGCGCTTCCGCACAGGAATATACCTTCAGAAGCAAAGTCCACTGGCCGCAGCTTCAGATGTGCTTCGAGGAAGAACCCATCAGCGTTGACAGGTATCTTCGCCAGGTCCGATATTGCCTGGACATCAACAGCCGGGGCAATGCCGGTCGATAACACCAACATATCAATGCCCAGATTCATCTCCCGCATCAATTCGGAATCGATGAATGATAGTTGCAGTTTCTGCCCCGCATTTACCTGTGGAGGCTGCTCGGGATCATACCTCATGAACATAACTCCAAGTTCTCTGGCCTTCTGATAATAGACTTCGTTTGCACCATATGTTCGCATATCGCGATATAGTACAAGCACATTAGCCTTGGGCTGGAGTTCCTTGATACGAACCGCATTTTTAACTGCTTCTGTACAGCATTTGCGACTGCAGAATGGTCTTTCTTCGTTGCGTGAGCCTACGCACTGGATCATTGCTACAGTGGCTCCGGCAGGCACATTGAATGTATTCTTCGCTATCTTCGTCTCCAACTCACGCTGGGTCAGAACTCTTTCATCTTTGCCATAAAGGTAATCGGAAGATATATGCTCGAGTCCTCCTGTGGCTATAATCAACGCTCCGTGAGTCAATGATCTCACACCATCAGGATTTTCTACTTCACTCGTAAACTCTCCAACATGTCCCTTTAGAGTCAATACATGCGCCGAGAGATATGTAGAAATCGATGAATGGTTGGTAACCTGCTCCACCAGAGTATCTCGCAGTGTTCCCGGCGCGAGTCTACCACCGAGTGTATCGGATTTCTCCACTAAATGAACGGGGAAGCCCTGATTTGCAAGCGACAATGCAGTGCTCATACCGCTTGGACCACCACCGATAACTAACGCTACCTGTGCAACGGAAAGTTCCTCCGTCATCAGCGAAGTTAGCCTTGCACTCCGGCCCGTAGTCATCTTGACCAGGTCAATAGCCTTCAGTGTGGCGGCTTCGTGGTCATCTGCATGCACCCACGAACATTGGTCGCGAATATTAGCCATATCTACAAGGAATGGGTTTATCCCACATTCTCTTGCTGTATCTCTGAACAACGCCTCATGAGTCCGCGGAGTACACGATGCCACAATCAGTCGATTAAGATTATGCTCCTTAATGAGCCCCTTGATTTTGTCCTGAGTGTTGTCTGCGCACACGTAAGTCGCATTTTCAGCATGAGCAACATATGGCATCAACTTTGCAGCTTCGACGACTCTCTCAACATCAACCACCGAAGCAATATTAGTCCCACAGTGACAGATAAACACGCCAATTCTCGGGATAGCATCGGTGAAGTCATGCTCCAGTGGATAGTATTTCTCAGTTACAAGCGTTCCACGCGCTGGCGCCAGCATCTCCATAGCCATAGCAGCAGCTGCACTTGACTGTGTTACAGTATCCGGTATGTCCTTGGGTTCCTGGAACGCACCTGCCACAAACACACCCTCGCGGGTTGTTGCAACTGTCGCATATTCTTCGGACTTGCAGAATCCGCATTCGTTGAGCTGGGCACCGACAATCTCCGCAGTCCGGAGCGCTTCTTCACTCGGTTTCAGACCAGTCGAAAGCACCACAATGTCGAACTCTTCATCCACAGGTTTGCCGTCTTTGATATAGGACAACCGAAGGTTTTTGGAACCTGGCATCTCTACTACACGGGAGATCATACTGCGTTCGAAGCGAACCCCCTCGTTCTGAGCACGTGAGTAATACCTGTCGAAGTCCTTGCCAAAAGCACGGATGTCAGTATAGAAGATCGCAGTCTCCAATCCGGGTGCGTGCCCCTGTGCAATTACAGCTTCTTTAATCGCTGCCATACAGCACACTGAAGAACAATATGGTCTGCCGTTAGCTGCATCGCGCGAACCTACGCATTGGATGAATGCAACTTTCTTCGGATCAACGTTATCCACCGGTCTGGTAACATGTCCTGCAGTAGGTCCACTCGCTGATAACATGCGTTCAAACTGCACATTGGACACGACATTTGCGTAACGACCGAAGCCAAACTCACCGCGCAGTTTTGCATCGAATTCTTCGTATCCAGGTGCAAGAATAACCGCACCAACCTGGATTTCGCGATATTTATCTGCCATATGGTGATCGACAGCTTTCGCAAGGCAAGCCTTTACACATTCCTGACATTCAGAACAGACTTCGCAGTGGAGACATCGCTCTGCCTCCTGGATTGCCATCTCCTCAGTTATGCTAAGTTCGACTTCTTTAAAGCTGCGGATTCTCTCGGCCACTTCAACTTCAGGTACGGACATTCTTGGCTGAAGATCCTTGACTTTTCGTGGCACATCTACAATTTGCGCTTCCGGCAGCTTACGACCGTCGCGCAGGTCTTCTCCACGCAGGAAACGGTCAATAGAGGTAGCTGCTTCGTGTCCTGTAGCAATTGCTTTTACAGCTAATGACGGACCCAGCACGAGGTCACCAGCAGCAAACAGTCCCGGCAGGTTGGTTTCCATGGTAAGAGGATCGGCATCGACTGTGCGGCGACCTGTAAGTTGTATACCCATGCCTTCGAGCAAAACAGAGTCAGTCGCCTGACCGATAGCCATTATCACTGTGTCAGCAGGAATTATAGCCTCAGTACCCAGCTCAGTCTCTATGTTGAGTCGTCCTTCGCTGTCAAAGTTCATGTGCTTGACCTGGATAAACTCGATCCCTGTCACATGGCCATTTTCACCAATGATACGAGCGGGTGAATGACGGCAGAGAACCGGTGTTGCCTTGCCTGCGATAGATGACATTTCAGCTTCTGTCTCAAGAATCTCGGCTTCGGTAGCTGCTACTTCTTCCTTGCTTGCCGGCATTTCCTTGCGGGATTCGATGCAAGCAACCCGGACGCTGTCAGCCCCCAGTCGCACTGCGGTTCTTGCAACATCCATTGCAACGTTACCACCGCCAATTACAACTACCGATCCGGACAACTTCGTTGCTTTGCCCAGGGTCACATCTCGAAGGAAGTCCAAACCGTTGACTACACCAGTCAGATCGTGGCCAGGAATCCTGAGGATTCGCCCCTGGGATGCTCCAACTGCTAAAAGGACAGCGTCAAAGCCCTTCTCTTTCAAGTCGTTAAGGTTGACATCTTCACCAAAGCGGGTGTTTGTGACAATCTCAACACCAGCACTCTTGATGTAAGCGACATCAGTTTCAACTACATTGGATGGCAACCGATATTCCGGTATGGCACCTGACAGCATTCCACCAGGTGTTCCAGATGCTTCATATACAGTCGCTCCATAACCCATCAGCGCCAGGTCATATGCTGCGGTAAGTCCGGCAGGACCAGCGCCGATGACAGCAACTTTCTCTGGCTTCTTGTCTTTCACTTCCGGGGGTGCGGCTACGCCATGCAAGGACTCGTAGTCTGCGACAAATCGCTTCAAGGCACATACGGAAACAGCTTCGTCAACCTGGGCTCTGAGGCACTGGTCTTCACATGGGTGGTGGCAGATACGTCCGCAGATAGCCGGGAAAGGATTGGTCTGCCTGATAAGAGCCAGTGCCTCTCTGAATTTGCCTTTAGCAACAAGGGCCACGTAACCGTGTGTATTCACTCCAGCAGGGCAAGCCACTTTACAGGGGGATTTACCTTCACCTTTGTCGACTACATACGCATTAGGAACTGCCTGTGGACTCACCTTATGGATCGCCTTGGCGTTGCTCATACCTCTATTGAACCTGTCTGGAACAGAGACAGGACAAGCCTTCTCACAGTCACCGCAGGCGTTACAATTCGAAATATTTACATACCTGGCATCCTGCTTTAGTTTGACTGTAAAATTGCCCGGATCTCCACTCATCTCTTCAATCTGAGACTGCGTTATGATCTCTATATTCAGGTTACGTGTGCACTCGACCAACTTTGGCGATATAATACAAGTTGCGCAGTCACCTGTCGGGAAGGTCTTATCGAGTTGAGCCATCTTGCCGCCGATGGCGGGTGTTTTCTCAAGCAAATATACCTTGAATCCCGAATTGGCGAGGTCGAGTGCGGTTTGCATGCCTGCAATACCTCCGCCGCACACCATTACGGCCCCGACCGGTTCAATCGAGTTTTTTGTTATCTGATTAATATCGATCATAATCGCCTACCATACTCACTTTTCACATAACCATTGGGTAACAGTTCAATAACCCGGGTATCCTGGACTAAGTCGTAGGGTGCCCGGTATAGCATCCGTTCATACTTCGACAAGCTCAGCACGAACGGATTGCCAGCTGGTCACGCTTCGACTGAACTCAGCATTAACGGGATGCTCAATGCGTACCTAACTCACACCAGTCAGAACTTTATTCGGGTCTACCATCAGCTTATCAATCCCAAGTTCACTGTCCGCAATTCCCAGCGAGCGTCCAAGGAGTTGGGTAAAATAGAACACTGGAAGTCCGATCTCGCCCGCTGTCTGTTCGATGTCCGATTGGCGTAAGTCCAGATTGCTCTGGCAGAGCGGACAAGCGACAGCGATGCAGTCAGCCCCACTCTCTTTGGCCATGGTCAATATATCACGGCATAGCCGTTTCACAGTGTCAGTCCGCGTTATCGAGAAACTCGCACCACAGCATTCAGTCTTATAAGGCCACTCTACTGGTTTCGCACCTGCTGCCGTCAGAATCTGTTCAATGAGTTGTGGATCCTCGGGATCAGCGAGTATACTCAACTCTTTTGGACGGGTAAGCAGACAGCCATAATAGCACGCCACCTTGAGGCCGTTCAGACTTTTCACCACGTTGTTTTTGATCTCTGCTACGCCTATATCGTCACGCAATACCTGCAGGAAGTGTCGAACATTGACGCTCCCCTTATATTCGGTGCCGATAGCCTGAGCAACTTCAGAACGCAAGCTCTCGTCTACACTGATAGCATGGTTCGCTGCTGCCAGACGACCATAACATTCGGCACAGCATACGACTACATCCGCTTCCTGCTTTTCAGCGATTGCAAGGTTCCTGGCGGGCAGAGAAGCCGCAAGAAGAGCATCGGTCGCATGAGCCGGTGTCGATCCACAGCAGGTCCAGTCAGGCAATTCCTCCATGTCCATGCCCAGCGATTTGGCGACTGCAAGCGTAGACATTTGATAGTCCTGTGCAGTCGATTCCAGCGAGCATCCCGGGAAGAACATATACTTCTTCATTACTTGGCCCTCCTGCGCACTCGGTCAAAGATCGAGGCCATAGACTTTCGTCCACCGGCCATCGGAGGCATGAGTTTCATTTTGCCTTTACGGAGCATCGTCGGAAACTTAGTAAGGTCTGAAAGGAAATCGCGTGTTCGCAATTTATACTCGCCCATCATTCCAAACTCGTAGACTCTGCCAAAGCGTTTCATCGAACTAAGCATAATCTTGTTGAACACCCGAATCCGCTCCGAATCCTTGTCACTCGTAGTCTGGGCGGCAAGTTCTCGCAGCTTGTCGATAAGTGCCGGAGTGTCAACTTGCATCGGACATCGTGATACACATGTGTGGCACGATGCACACACCCATATTGCCTTGCTCTGCAGCAGCTCATCCGTCATCCCCAGGGCAACCATGCGGTTCAATTGGTGTGGCATTATGTCTGTTTCAAGCCGCATTGTACACCCTGAAGAGCATCTACCGCATTGCAGGCACGATGTTAGATTCATTTTTCCTTCAGGATCCACTGTGCCCAGGAAACCTGGATTGATCTTCTCAACCACGTTACTCATATGATTCCTCGCTAAAGTTCGCGTCGTCATCCGCGATCAACGCAACGAGCTTCCGCGCGGGAGCCACCTTGCGATAGACTTGGTTCGGTTCCATCAACTGTCCATCCACGGTCAACAACCGGGAAATGGGTATATCAAAAAGCCGCTCGTTTTCATCAAGGAACGGCTTTATCAGCTTCCAGTCGGCATCCGCCAACTCATAATAGGCTCCACCATTGAGCTGTTCATTGTCCAACAGCTTATGTGGGTCCCTGACATAAATAGCTCCGCCTGAAGCCAGGGAGAACAGGTTTGAACCTGAGTATGGTGTTTCGTGATCGACTATCTCGCCGTCGGCATCAAACTTAATGCCATTTAATATGACAAAACCTCCACCAGTCAGCGGATCGCCTGCCATAAACGATTCAGCCAGGAAGTCCAGGCAGGTGCCGTTGATAACAGCCTTAGGCCGTCCGACTCCATTGATCAGAGGTCGTCCAGCTGCATTGCCTTTTATGAACACGCTGCCGCCTTTAGCACCATACATAAAGGTCTGGCCTACATCGCCATGCACAATCAGGCGTCCTTCTTTCAATACCTGAGCAAGCTGGTCCTGAGCGTTGCCATGAACAATTACTGTAGCACCATCTAATCCGGAAGCCAGATAGTCTCCAGTGCTTCCATAGGCATCAATCACTGCATCACTTGAATCGGGTCCAAGCCCGCAGCCTAGAAATCGCTGTCCTACATAGCCGTGACAGATGAATCGTTTCCAGCCAAGCTTATACGCTTTATCAACAACCAAAGCATCGCAGTCATCCCCTTCCGGAGGGAAGTCATGACCGTTTACAACAAGTGTCGTTTCATCTCCAAAAGGAGCGCGAAGTACATCCCTGGTCTCCCAATCTATTCGCGCATACTTAGACTTGGTTGTACCTGCAATCGATGGAACTCCGTCCAACACTGCAGTGAGTGTATTGGATACAATCTGTATAACAGACGCCCGCTTATTCACGCCCGTCGGATACCTACGATCCAGAGCAAGCGTTAGGGCATTGATCGCAGCCGTCCGCTCAATATCTGTCAGCTCCCGGCTTTCGATCTCTGAACAGATTGCTCGCAGCTCAGTTAGCTCATCCGCAGTGGCAGCTGCTTTCAGAATCTCAAATCCTGCAACACCGAGTTCATCTATCAGTAGTGTTCCTGCATTTCCAACACTTGTCTCTGAAACCTGAACACTCTGAGACAGGTCAGCATGCTTGCCTGGCTTCACACTCCGTTCGCGTCCGAACTTGTCGTGGCATGAGAGTTTGTAAGTGCCATCCCCCTGATTCTTCACGTTGAATACAAACGCGCCGCCATCAGTGTAGCTTCCACCACGAGCATTCCAATAGTCGTCCGCAACAGTGCAGAAACGGCTGTCTTCTTTGGCAAGGCTCGTAAGCGTTGCGTCGATTGCCTGCTTCTCCGAACAAATAAGCCCGATCTGGACTTCTCCATCATGTAGAGCAAACACCTGAGGTCGTAGCATAGCTGTATCAGTTATTCCAAGCAGCTGGAATGCGTCGTTGGCAACATCATTACGTGCGATGATAAAGAACCAAGGTCCGTCAGGTGATGCATGGATATGTGATTCGACAATTCGCTTATATATCTGCTGTTTTTCGACAGGAAGCATATCGAAGTCCCGCTCTGCAGTCGGCGCCAATCCTTCGATAATATATTCCAATGGATACTTGTAGACACGGTTCCAAAGGTCAAAAACCAATATTGCTACTTCAGTATCCGTCAGGAACTGTGGTCGAATGTTGCGCTGAGCCAGATACTCTGTAACTGAAAAATAGTTGGCAAAGTCTCCGTTATGGACCAACGCTTCGTTGAGACCTGTGAATGGATGTGCTCCACCTGGGTGCCACACACGGCCTCTGGTAGGATAACGCTGATGAGCGATCCAAACGTGCGCCTTAAAATCCTCAAGTTTATAATAAGGAACGATCTTCTCGGCATAACCGACGATCTTGAGGATCATCACATTGCGGCCTTGAGAAAGCACAAAAGCCTGCTTATCTCCGAGTGAGGCATAGTATTTGGAGTTCAGTGCAAACGTATTCTGGTAAACGAACTCCTCTTCTATATCCCGTTCCGATAAGCCTGTAAGACCGCGTTCCTGCGCAAATCTCTTCAACACATCCGGCTTAGGCTTTACGAAATATTGAACTACTTCCGGCGGGCAAACATCCAGTCCTTCGATGTCACGATAGTCGTCTATATGGTCCACAACCCGCGCGTGATCGATATCGAACATCGGAGTCACGAAGTCTGCCTCAACCTGGTTTCGGCAACTTGGGTCCAAGAGTGCTATCTGCAAGAGATAATCCCTGTCCAAGACCTCTCGTGAAACTCCCAGAGCATGAGGTTCGAGACCGACGGCTGCAATTCCACCGCCCTTACCATTTCCACGGTTGTGCATCTGGACTGACGGCTCATAAATATGCCGTCCACTTACAGGAATGCTGCACGCAAATCCCGTAACACCGCATCCGCCTTCTTCCTCGGTCTGAGGTGGCGATGCCGGGTCCCAACCCTCCATCATCCATTTTCTGGCTTCAATTATTCTATCTGATTGATTGCTCATATTAAGTGTCAGCCTTCAATTATCAGTCTTTGGTAGTCTGCTCATAATCCAAATGCATCAGCAGGTCAGTTCGTCCGCGTAGTTCTTTCACATCGTGCATACCAAACCGGCTCAAAATATCTACTAGTTGGGTTCTCCATGCATAATGCATATTGATAAGCCTCTGAGTGCCCCACTCGGTAGTCATTTTGGTAAGCATAACTGTATCTGTTGTCGCGATTCCACGTGCACAGCCTTTGCCACTCTCACACTTGCCGCAGCGGATGCAACCAAGGGCAACCATCTCAGCAGTTCCGATAACGATCCCATCAGCACCCAGCGCTATAGCTTTTGCCATATCATAGGCGCTTCTGATTCCACCACTTACGATTAATGTAACCTTGTCGCGTATGCCTTCACCCTCAAGGAACCTGGATACTTTGGTAATGGCATACTCAATCGGCATTGCGATATTCTTTTTTGCGATGTCCGGAGCAGCTCCTGTTCCACCGTAGCTGCCGTCAAGGTGAACGATATGTGCACCCGCAAAATATGAACCGACTGCAACCATGTCTACGTCGATAGGCGTCGAGACCTTTGCTGACACCAGTGCTTTTGGATTTACATGTTTAATCCAGTCGATATGTTTTTTGTGGTCTTCAATCGAGTAAACACTGTGAAATGGAAATGGTGAGAACAATGGTGTTCCAGCCACGGCTTCGCGCATTGCGGCAACTGCGGGAGTATTCTTGTCCCCTAAAAGATGTCCACCCAGACCAGGCTTCGCACCCTGGGCATATTTAAACTCCACAATCGGCGCCATCCGGATCGTTTCCTCGCGCACACCGAACAATCCGGTTGCTACCTGGGTGATTACATGATCCTGATATGGAAACAGGCGTTCAATATAACCGCCCTCACCCGTGCAGCTGAATGTATTCCACGCCAGTGCAGCCCTTGCTTTGGACAAAATCGTATGCGGGCTGACTGAGCCGAAGGACATTCCCCCACCATAGACTGGTATATCAATTTTCAGTTTGGGCCTATTATCACCGCTGTGGTTGAGGTCAATTGCTGTGCTGATCTCACTTGGATCAGTACGTGGTCCGTTCTCCGGGAACTTGAACCTCATTCTGTCGAATCCACCACCGGAGTTGCCATGCTGATACTCAAGCTCTCCGTCTGGTACTTCACCGGTCTCAGCCATATGCCAAGTGCTCAGGACCAGATCAGCTGTCCAGCGATAATCGCCCAAAGATTCGTATATTGGCTGCAATTCGATTTGCAGTGCTTTCTGGGGGCAGTGATCAACACAGTAAGCTCCGCAGCTCTTACATTTTTCGGCAGTACACTTCCAGTCCAAACCTGTCAGGAAGTCAACATAACCGTCCTGCAGAACATGCACTCCTCTTGGGCAGACCTCCTGGCATTTACCGCATTTATTACATGCGTCGGTCCTCCATACACGATATTTGCCTATTCCATTGCGGAACCTGTCCGGTGCGTGTTTTATTTCACGCACTGGTGGTTGCAGTCCAAGCGTTTCCGGTACCGGCCCGGCGGGCTTGTTGTTTCTATCGACAGCAATCGCCATCACGATACCTCCGTCTTATTTGCTTCTACTTTGCTAGTAGAGAGTTGTGGTAAGGGGACATTAGCCTTCCGAACACCAAAAATCGGACCGAAGCACTCATGCTCCAGATCATCAAAGAACATTGCTCTACCTGTCTCACCGCGAAGTCGCCTGGCCTCGCGGATACCCATAGCACCCATCATTTCGAGCATTTGGCTGTGCCACGCACCCATCAAGTTAACTATTCTCTGCACAGCGTATTCTGATCTGACCTCACTCAAGTCTGCCTTACACTTGAGACCCTTTTGGCAGTTCATGCAAAGTCTGCACTCTAGAGCTATCATAAGTGGGACATCGATTGATACCAGATCCGCTCCGCACAGCAGCGACTTTACAACCTGTTCTGCCAGTGCAATACCTCCGCTGGCAATCATTGTAACTTCATCACGAATGCCGGCTTTAACTAACGCCTGATGAACTTCGCGAATAGCCATGGAGATATGCTGCCTAGACTCAGAGCCAGGCTTCTCCGGGGAATCACAGTATCCATGCCAATCAGCATAAAGATGCAGTATTTCTACTCCGGCTTTTGTCAGTTCGATTGCACGTTTAGCCGCATTCGCACCGAACGGAAGCTTCACGATTGATAGCAAAGTAGGATTCGATAGCTTTATATGTTTTATTCTGGCTGTAACGTCATGAGAATCTGACCATTCAGCCATGCGCTTATCTTTTGCGAGAACGTCATCCTTGTGGTTTTCGATATGCGGAATTGCAGATGGATCAGCAGCAAGTTCAGACTGGTCGGTCAGAGCGAAAGTACCGAGATTCCTGGCAGCACCCAGGATATATTCGGAAACGCTATCGCCCAGTTCCGGCCATGGACACGCATTGAGCAATATCGGCATGGGAACTTCCACAATCGTCGGACAATCGGTTGCAAGTGAGCCATCGTCATTAAACTCAAGCTTCATCAACTTACGTCCCAAATCTACTGAAGTACTGATGTATTCACGGCCGTGGATGCCGTCACGGGTAGGACGGACGATCTCGGACATATCCGTGAGAATGGAGTCAAAGCCAGGTCCTCTAAACGGTCCTGGATAACCTGCGCCAGACACTGGAATGCTGCCGGTCTCAGACTGGTACCAGGTACTGGATATAATATCCGGCGTCCAAAACTCATCGCCCATTTCCAGATATCCCGGGTTCACTCCCCAGCTCAGCAGTCCTTTAGTGCAACTCTGTACGCAGCACAGGCAGCCTTTGCATTCATATAAATAGTCTACATATTCGACGCCGCTTTGAAGGCGGTCGCGTTCGTCATTGTAGACACTGTAAGCACACTCGCGCTTAACGCAGTTGTGGCAGGCCGAACAGTCTTCACGCCAGTCAATAATGCCATACTTTCCGATAAGCTTCATGCGCGGAGGGATCGGATGGGTGTGGATATGATATTTTGCAGGCATTACTTAACTCCCTGCTATCCCGCTCGTAGTCAGGACATCCTTAGCGAGGTTCGCATCGTCACCTGCCATTATGCAGATGCCGCGTACTCCTTCGGTTGCCTTGAGCGTTGTCGCGATCTCAGAAGCCAGTGCTACTCCAGTCATCGATTCCAGACGTTTCAACACGTCTTCTCCGACATCCAGATTACTACCAGCCTCAGAAAGCTCTACAGCCTGCTGAATAGATGATAGCGGTAGCACAGTTGCTATAATACAGACATTCTCGTGAAGTTTTCGCTGGCGAACGAGGTTCATCCACTCATTGAACTTGTCTAGTTTGAACACTGGTTGAGTGAACACGAAATCCGCTCCTGCAGCAATGGCTTTCTCGAGTGTCATTACCTGAAGCTCAATGTTTTCCGAGAACGGATTAGTTTCAACACCCAGCAGAAAATCGATTTTGCCTTCAATCAACTGCCCATCAGCAAAGATACCATTCTTGCGCATGCCATCAGCTATCGCCAAGAGCTGGATAGGGTCGACGTCAAATACCCCTCGGGCGGACTTTGAACTCGTTAGTGCCTGATGTTTGCCTGTCGTGCAGACTACACTCTTAATACCCATCGAAACTGCCCCAAGCAAAGCTGCTTGAAGAGCAATTCTATTCATATCGCGAGTTGTCAATTGAAGAATCGCGTCCATACCGGCATCAATCAAATGTCTGCTGGCTGCAAGCGCGCTCATTCGAATACCATTTTTGCATTCCGGAACATAAGCCGCATTAACCAGACTACTCAGTGATGAAGCAGAAGACTTCAGGCTATCTATAACCCCGCCATGTGGTGGAATGCATTCAGCTGTTATAACAAATCCACCTTTAGAAACCGCGTCATTAAATTTCATACTCACTAAACTGGCACCTTTCGTCCGGAATTGCTTGAACTGCTGACTAATTCAGCCACATCATCAGATGTATCCTCGACTTCAAGGCTGTCAGGCAGGAATGATATGTGCTGTGAGGTGCCGTCAACGAACTCTGCAATGTCATCAGCCACAGCTTCGAGAGAGGCAACTTCAGGACTATCCGGCAAGAATATTTGCAACGCACTCGGGTCAAGTCCGGCTTCGGTGATAAACTGCCGCACTGCACTTACTCTTCGACCGGCTCGAAGATTCCCCTGCAGTCTCTTGCAGTGCCCGGTCGGGCACGTGAGCACACAGACAGCACTGGCACCAGACTCGAAAGCTTTGAGCAGGTAGCGAGCATCTATCTTGCCACTACACGGGACGGCTTCCAGTTCAACGTCGCTTCTCAGGCTAAGCTCAGTCAAAACGAGTGGAAACTCACGTCCTTGACTGGCATTTCGACAGTAGTAAATGTGTATTCCGGCTGTGCTGTTCACAGTGTGCCTCCCTAAACATGCAAAAAAGGGCGTCTTCGTGAAGAGTAATTAGATACTCCTCACGAAGACGCCCTTGTCAGATTTACTCTAAATCATATGAGTAAGTTTGCGTGTACACCTGTGTACCCGCCAACTAAAACAGAGAATCCATCACAGGCAAGCCTAGCCTGTACGGACTCAATTGTTTTTCCGTCCGGTACATAAATAGCCCGCACGGAATCTGAACCAGCCTCGACCGTCATTGGCCGTGTCAGATGTATTATGCGCGGTCTTTAACTGGTTGTCAACATGTCTCCGGCTTGCACGAATCCTATGGTCTTGAAATGCTGGAGTTTCATATAACAAGTATATTTTTGCTAATTGATGAATCAACATATACTCGCAAGTTGTAATACTATGTGTATCAGAAGAATGCGCACATACAACTGAGTATTGTCATACTTATAACCATACTCCTGATTCACAGTATTAGTGAGTGGACTCTTGCGTTACGCTGATGTAAAATCATGTGTGTATTTGGTCAGGAAATGAGGATAAGAGGGTTGACTACGAATATTAAAGTACTCAGACCACCAGCTGAGGTGGAGTATGACGAGGAGTTCAAACTGCTTGCGCTTGCTGATGCCGACCCTCATCCACCAGGATGGAAGCTTTCTCCAAAAGCAGTGAAGGCATTTATTTGCGGCTGTGATAACCCCAAGATTCCTCGCAAGTTCTATGGGGATGATGTTCTGGTTGAACGAGCAATCATCGGACTGGCGGGCAACCGCGGACTGCTGCTGGTTGGTGAACCGGGAACTGCGAAGACTATGCTGTCTGAACTGCTCTCTGCGGCAATTTCAGGCACTTCGACTAACACTATACAGGGCAGTGCAGGCACTACCGAAGACCAGGTCAAATATTCATGGAACTATGCACTGCTCCTTGCTGAGGGGCCATCTCTCCGAGCACTGGTTCCAGCTCCGATACATGCTGGGATGCGTGAAGGCTGTCTGGTACGGTTTGAAGAAATCACCCGGTGTGCCCCTGAGATTCAAGATGTCCTGATCAGTGTATTGTCAGATAAAGTCATGATTATTCCTGAACTCAAAGATGACGATCGGGTGCTTCTTGCAAAACCCGGGTTCAACATGATCGCTACAGCAAATATCCGCGACCGTGGAGTCCACGAGATGTCCAGCGCTCTTAAGCGCCGGTTTAACTTTGAAACAGTAAATCCAATCCGCGATTTGAACCTCGAAGTTACACTTGTACATAGAGAGTGTGAGCGATTGCTGTCTGATTCAGGGGCAGTAGTGAATGTTGACCGTGATGTGGTTGAACTGCTGGTGACAGCATTTCACGACCTGCGGGACGGAGTTACCTCTGAAGGTATCCAACTTGAAAGACCTGTCGCAGTAATGTCGACTGCAGAAGCTGTATCTGTTGCCTTTTCTGCCGGTCTGGATGCCTTTTATTACGGCAAACACATACTCAGCCCGGAGTATATCTGCAGGCATCTGGCTTCTGCATTGGATAAAGACGGTCCGACCGATGTCCAGAAGCTCAAACACTATTTTGATGTCGTGGTTCAACAGCGCAGCAAGAAGAGAGGCGGTCTTTGGGAGGAACTACTAAAGTCCCGGAAATGGATTCAATAGTCCTGGCTGATATAGACCTGAATGCACGCGTCATTTATTTTCCTGTGCGTCATCATTCGCCTGCCTGCGCCTGGCATGTTTCATGTCTGATTAAAGAGCTACAGCCAGATTCTGTGCTTATTGAAGGACCAGGAAATGCCACTCCGCTTATTCCACTGCTGACAAACTTCGAGTGCCGAACTCCGGTTTCGATATTTGCTACGTATATTCAAAGACGCAATCAAGACCAGCCTGCACGACATTCTGCCTACTACCCGATGTGTGACTATTCTCCGGAACTTGTTGCTATTCGTGCTGCACATGAAGTCGGTGCACAAGCCAAATTCATCGACCTGTCTTTTCCTGAATCTATTGAAGCTAGCTCTGGAAAAGCTGACGGTAAAGTACAGAGTATGCTGGATGAGCGTTACCTTACACACAGCCGGTTTCTGCAAGCTGCATGCCAACGAGCAGGAGCAAGAGACCCGGACGACCTCTGGGACCACCTTTATGAAGACAGTTATATGGACTTGGATACTACTGTGTTTATGCGGAATGTCACTGGATATTGTGCTCTTTCCCGTCTGGATTACACACAACAAATGCTGGAAGCTGAAGGCTGTTTGGCTCGAGAAGCTGAGATGGCGGCATGCATCGCAGAGGAAAAGGGTCGAGTTGTAGTAGTAACAGGCGGATTTCATACAGTTGCACTGCCGGTAACAGAACCCAGACATCACAAAAACGTCCAGGTAGCCGAAAATGATACTCAGATCGCATTGATCCGGTATAGTTTCGAGCAGCTGGACAGGTTGAACGGTTATTCAAGCGGAATGCCATCCCCTGAGTTCTACCAGAGACTGTGGGAAAATCGGGATGTCACTGAAATGGTGGTAGAACTCGGTTCATCGATCCGAAAACGGGGTGGTGAAGTTTCGACCGAAGATGAAATATCTGCGCTGGCACATGCACACAGGTTATCTCGAATGCGCGGACACACTAGACCATCCCGGGAAGATTTGCTTGATGGGATCCGTTCGGTGTTTGTTAAGGGTTCAATCGATGTAGAAGGGGTGGTTATCCTCACTCAAGCACGTAAACTGCTTGCCGGAAATCGAATTGGTGGAGTCCCTGCTGAAGCCGGGCAACCTCCGATCGTGATTGATTTTAAGCAAACTGCCGGTCGCTTGCGAATCGATACAAACCTTGGAACCTTAAAAGAAACGACTCTGGACCTGTATAGGAAAGTATCACACAGAGAGATCAGCAGATTCTTCCACCGGCTGCAGTTTCTGGATGTACCATTTGGATCCAAGACACGCGGGCCTGACTTTGTTACCGGTGAAAACCTTGACAGAGTGCAGGAAGTTTGGGAATATCGATGGTCCCCCAATACCGAAGCCACCTTGATCGAACGGTCTATATATGGATCTTCTCTTGAGGAAGCATCGATCTCACTTCTGCTTGAACGGTTTGTGGAAGCTGAAGATGCAGGACAAGGGCGCAGGTCAGATATTGCAGCTGCACTGCTCCTGGAAGCCTGCCGGATGGGACTTCACCGGCATGTGCCGGATCTTTTGAACCGCACCCGAAAGCTGATCTCGGAGGATTCGCAGTTCCCGTCTCTTATAAGCGCCACTGAAAGCATACTGATACTGCATATGTCACGGGAACCACTGGAAGCTCATTCGCTGGAGGGATTAGCCGAAATGGCGGAGCAGGCATTCTTAAGAGCCTGCTACCTGATACCAGGCCTGGCAGCTACGGTGGATGTAGATGAAAACGATATTATGGAGTCATTAATAGCGTGTTCACAGGTTCCATCCCAACTTGGCGACAAACATGAACACCAGCAGTTGCTGTGGGACCGGCTTTTTGATCTCGTTCATATTAATGGTGGAAATGCAGTAATACTGGGTACTGCCTGTGGTTTATTATTCGATGATGCACAGATACAACCAGCGGAACTGGTCGAATATCTGCACGGTTATCTAATCAGTCGTATCGAGGAGAGTCAACAAGGAGTAAGTTTTCTGAGAGGATTATTGCGAACAGCTAGGAGTGTATTGTGGCAGGTTCCGGAGGTTGTTGAAACCGTTAGCAGTGTGCTTTTAGATTGGAGCGAAGATGAGTTTATCGAACAGCTGCCGAATATTCGGTTGGCGTTTGCGGATTTAACTCCCAGAGAATGCAATCGGGTAGCTAATAAAGTCTCTGAACACCTGGGTGGTCTTACTGTGAATACTACTCAGAACAGGAACATCACTAAGTCTGAAATGCTGATTGCTCTAGAGATAAATCGTCGAGTGCTGGAGTCGCTGAAGCAGGACGGTCTGGAGGAATTTGTAGATGGCTGACGTCGATCCCGGAAAGCAACTTGCTGCAGCCAGATGGAGGCTTGTGCTTGGACGATTTGCAGAGCAGGAACTTGGAGACTCACTGCAAGGCCAGAGTATGTATCAACGAATGGACCGTGCACTGCACTACCTGTATGGCCGTGAATATGCTGGACGAAACACACGAGATGGTGAACCGCAGGCTGGAACTCTTGACCCGAGCATGCTTAATATCCCGGATTGGATTCGTGAGGTCAGAGATTTATTTCCACAGGATACTGTTGAGATTATCGAGCGTCATGCACTGGATCGATATAAAATTACCGAGCTTGTCACCGATCCTGAAATCCTTAAAAAGATGGAACCCAACTATGATCTATTGAAAACAATTCTGACTTTCAAAGGCTTGATGCAGGGTGAGGTACTGGAGATAGCCCGGAAAATGATCCGTCAGGTGGTGGATGACCTTGCAAGAAAACTGAGCAAAGAGATTAGACCAGTACTCTGGGGAAGACTGAGCCGTAAACACCGAACGAATCTGAAAACTGCCAACAATATGGACTGGCGGCGGACTATTCGTGCAAATCTGAAAAATTATGATCTCGAAAACAAGCGCCTGGTGCTTGAAACTCTGCATTTTTTCTCGCGCACAAAGAACTACATGCCCTGGCATATTATAATGGCTGTCGATTGCAGCGGGTCTATGATGGACTCGGTCATACACTCGGCGATAATGGCTGGTATTTTCAAGGCATTACCATCCACAAAAGTCAGTCTAATTGCGTTTGATACATCAATTATCGACTTGACTGACGGTATCGATGACCCTACAGAGCTCTTGATGAGTGTCCAGCTTGGTGGTGGGACTGATATTTCGGGAGCTTTGAACTACTGCGAGTCACTGGTCACCCTGCCCGGCCGCACGATTCTTGTGCTGGTTACGGATTTCTGCGAGGGAGCTTCTCCTGCAGGAATGATTGCTTCTATTAAGCGACTACGGGAATCAGGTGTTCGTGTGTTGGGACTCGCGGCGCTGGATCAGACAGCAAACTCTGTATATGACAAACAAATGGCAGAGCGCTGTGTTGATGCAGGAGCAGAGGTCGCAGCACTTACACCTCAGAGGTTAGCGGAGTGGATGGAAAAAGTGATCTCCTGATAAAAATTCGAGAGAGTCTATCGGCATATGACGATAGCGTCCTTACTGCACTTGCCAATAAGGGGCTGTTTCGTCGTGCCCAAAAGGATCTTGAAGATCTTACTCTGGAGATAGTAGGTGAAGTCGACGGAAAATTGCGAGTAAAACTGGGAGATGCTCTTGTAGATGTAAGGGAAGCACCTGCTCAGTCTACGTGCAATTGCCCATCGGGTGGAATCTGCCGTCACATACTTGCGACGCTGCTATTCCTCAGAGAATCTATAGAATCTTCAGATGAATCCGAGCAGACTGAGTCATGTGAATGTGAAATATTCGCATTAGATGTGGAGATGATCCGCAAGTGGGCTGGATCATCACTTATGAAGCGTGCGATGCAGAAACTTGCTCAAGGTTTTGAAGTTACTTATCTAGGGGAATCCCCTATTCTCTTCACTATTCCGGCATTGAATGTGACCTGCAGATGGATGCCTGGCGGTGGTTTGGGCGGGATGGTCTGCGATTGCCACTCGGTGACTGTCTGTGAGCATCGGGTAATAGCCGTGCTGGCTTACAGAGCATCCAGAGGATTACTGGAGCTTGTATCTGAGAATAGGTCGCCGAAGGCTCCAACTAATACTCCGCGAACCCGGAATGAGATTCTGGTATCTGTTAGATATGTCATACATGAAATGATTTTACAGGGATTATCCCGGGTATCACTCTCTACCGAGGAAAGGCTTCAAACACTGGCGGTTTCTGCACATGGAGTTGATCTACCGAGGTTAGAACGGCTATTGCGGGGAATAGCTGATGAAGTTAGGCTTCAACTGGTGCGAGATGCTGGAGCTGATATCAGTAATCTATTCAATGCAACCGCCACAGCAGAAGCACTCTGTTGTGCACTTGAGCATCCCACTCACAGCACAGTCGGCAGCCACAAGTCCCAGTATATGCAGGTAGGCAGCATTGTGTTAATCGGCCTGGGTGCACGCAGATGGCGAAGCCGCAGCGGGTATGCAGGACTGACTGTATACTTCTGGGACAAGTCTGCTAACAACTGGGCCACCTGGACTGATGCACGACCAATGACAGTTGGAGAGTTTGATGCCGTTTCCAGATACAGGCAGGCTGGCCCCTGGGAAGGCAGTATGGATCCTGCACAGACTTCCCGGAGCGAGATGCGATTGACCGGTGTCTGGCGTAATACTGTGGGCCGTATATCCGGAAGGCCCTCTACAAGAGCAATGATTCTGGGAGAAGCAAATAATGATCAAGTGCCTGCAATTATAGAGTGGAAAGAAATAATCAACTGTGCAACAAAACTGTTTGGTGGTGGGTTGAGAGAAAGGGACGAAAGAGATGAGATAGTGCTTCTGCGGCCTGCGCATTGGGGAGAACCAGTATTTGATGATATTCGACAGGAAATAGTGTGGTCGATTTATGATTCCATTGGAAGATTGCTGAATTTGGTGTTGTCTCATACTCCGGAAACAAAGGATGCTATTAAAACAATTGAAAAGATTGATCTTTCATCACTGCAGAGGGTTCTGGGAATCCTGCATATAGTCTCCGGAAAGATTGTAGTTGAACCAATCGCATTACATGGTTTACTGGGACAAATAAACCTGACTCTGGACAGTACCCCACATAAGTCGGCACTTGAAAATCAACCGCAAGTCCAGGTTGAAGAGATTGACGAACCTGAAAATGAAATTGATATTCCCGACGCTTCCACAACTCCACTTGCTTTGCTGCTTGCAACAGCAGAGATGGAACTAGAGGAGCTTGCAGAATCCGGGGTATCGGTGGCAAGAGATTTAACACCTTTGCATAATTTATCCAAACGTCTGGAAGCACTTGGAATGACCAGTTGCTCTCATCCTGTTGACCGGGTTGTTGGGTTACTTGGCAAGTCAGAGGACCAGACTGGTTGGGCTGAAGCTGTTCTCCGGGCATATTATGTATGTCGATTGGCATCTGCACAGGAAATGGTGCAGAGTATGATATCGCAATGATTGGAAATCGAGGACCCTTTACATGTTTAGCTGGCTCAAGAAGAAGAATACAAAGATTGCACAAAACACAGTAGGCTTGCCACTGACAGCAACCTGATGGAACAACATTTCCGTCCACTGGACGACGGAACCTTGACAACTTGCAACGATGAGGAAATCAAACCGGAACCAGATGCATTGATACGGCTGGCGCACAGTATTAATACACCTGAGGATGAACGTTCTTTGTGGTTTGAACATTTCAAGGATTATGAGGTAGCGCCTCTCCTTGACCAGTTTTCCAGGCCGGTGTATGTCCTGCCCGAAAATCTTCGTGAAGAATCAGAACTTGCGATGTACAGAGGTCATATGATTGAATCGTTCAAGCTGCGCGGCAGAGCAACTGCACTTGGATATACAAGAGGTGAGACACAGGATAAAGGTTACTTCTATGATTACATCAAGCGAATGTCTGGAATTGGACTTGAAGAAGTAAATGAGTTCACCGGTGCTCCATTGCCGGAGGAAAATGTTCCGGTAGCATTAAGCAGCCTATGGTTTAGGAAATCATCTCCTAAGAAACCCTTAGGTTAGGACGACATTTTCACCTGTCAAAACCAATCTCGGTTTCTAATCGAAATCAGTTGGTACCCCCAACTTGGGGGCACAGGATGACTATGGATCAATCAGACTGCACCATGAACCCCTGGAGGAAGTTCCAGCAGTGCTGTTGAGTGAGTGTTGGAACGATATAAGTGCGATCGTTGCTGAAGGAAGCGGATTTGATGAGGATTGGAAGAGGAAAACCGGTTAAGAATCCCTAATGATTAGAGAGAATGATAATCATACGCTGGATATATCTGTCTCTCTTGTGAATGGAAAACATAACAGCATACCTGCGAATGGAAAGTATGATCTGTTTGTAAAAGAACAAGGGATAATAACAGGTTATGTTTTGACACCTTTGGGCACTTTAGTAATTGTGTTTGTAGTAACACGTTGATTTGTGCTGAGAACACTCAATATCCTCAATAATCATTTGTGGAGGCTTGGAACTTGAATATATGTATAGTGATTCCCTTTGATAAGGCCGAAAAAGAGACACCCATCTGGGCAGTTGAGGAATCGTCTATTGATTTCAAATGTGATTACGAAAAGGCTGCCAGATGCACTTCAGCCTTTGCAGCTACAGAGCTTAAAAACTATCTACACCGAACACTAACTTGTTCTGAAATATCATTTTCGTCAGTTCCAATTCCCGACTGTTTTTCGATCTGTCTGGATATAGCAGATATTGCTGGTAAAGACTGCTCATTCTCAATCGAACAGTTTAAAAATGCCTTAAGGATTACCGGTAAAGGTAGAACTGGTCTGCTCTATGGAGTTTACGAACTACTTCGAATGCAGGGATGGCGCTGGTTTGTACCCGGTAGTAGAGGGGAAATAGCTCCACCTCTTGCGGATGCTCTGAAATTGCCTGAAAACAAAATCAAATGCAGTCCATCAATGTCACTTGGGCGCGGGTTCGATTTTGAGGGTATTTCTAAGGACTCAATTGACCTTTACCTCTGGATGGCACGAAATAGAATGAACATTGCCTCCTACCGGTCTGCAACACAAGCATTCTGCGAAAAACTGGGAATGAACTTGAAAATAGCAGCAGGGCATATATTCAGTGATCTCCTTGATCCTGACCTGACACTACCGTCAGGAAAGACCATTTGGCAGGAGCATCCTGAATGGTTTGGAGTTCCGGCAGATGGAGTCCGTACTAAAGAGAATGCACTTTCAACCCAGTTCTGTGTATCCTGTCCTGATCTCATGGAATTTCTGACCGAAGGGTTGATTAAATATGTCGAGAGCACACCTGGAGATACCACAGCTATCGATGTATGGGGGTTTGATACATGGGGCGGTATCTGCACATGTCCGGAATGCACAAAGCTAGGCAATGGAACAGACCAGATGCTTCATATGTGCTCAGCATTGCGTGATGGTCTCAATAATGCTCACAGCTCCGGAAGACTTGAGCGCAATTTCAACCTGCTTATGTGCGGATATGAAGGAACTTCCACAATTCAGGCTCCGGAGAATCCTGCTCCTCAGAACTTGATCGATGCGGGAGACTACCTGGTCTATTATCCAATTTTGCGATGTTACGCCCATGACCTGTTTGATGATACATGCTCCAGAAACCAAATCTACGGTAAAACTTTGAAAGACTGGCACAAACGCTGTCCTGATCTGAAAATGCACTTCGGGGAATACTACAATGTCTCCAAATTTGAAGACCTGCCGCTGCTGTTCACCCAGCATATGCCTCAAGATATAAAAGGTTACTTCGATGCTGGAATAAGGGGCAGCACTTATATGCATATTCCTATTGTAAACTGGGGTATGCGGGCAATCACACAACTGATGTATGCTCAGTTTACCTGGAATGTAAATACCGATGCCGATGCTTTTATATCGGAATACTTTGAGCTTTGGTACGGTCCATATTCCGGTGAAATGCGTGAAATCTATTCAATGGTAGAATCAGCATGGAGTTTGATGTCGAGTTGGAGAGCGTGGGACATTCATAGCTTATTGTCACAATTGCAATCGTGGGACGGTGGTAAACCTGAATCTATTCTGCTTGTGGATGATCATTTCGGTTCAACTAAGGGTGCTGTGGATTCTGGTCTGGCAAGCATAGAATTACTCAGTGATGCCCTAGACAAACTGAATGTCATTCGGGAATCTGACAAGATCCAGTCAGCAAGAACCCTCACAGACGGCATCTCCATAGCCGTCAATCCCATTGAGGCCAGAAAGATGGAGAGTCTTGCGCAGTATGAATGGAGACTGGGAGAAGACCGGCGTGGACTGATTTACGGTTTGGATATAATGCGTTTGATGACATATGTTTCTATGTATCACGAATCTCTGCGTATTTCTGATAGCCATTCAGCTAAACAAGCATGGGAAAAAGTTGAGCAAACTGCAGAGGCTTTAGATGCTTATTATATGCCAATGACATTCGATTATCCAGGCCCGGGATTCGAAAGTAAGGATGCTCTGACGCGATCTCAGCTCCGGGACGTCCTGCGCAGATGCCGGAAACATATTAATCAACACGAACATAAATAGCGCAGCCGAATTAGGGTATTTATGACAGGATTAACAGGAAGGGAAATTGTATATCTTGAGAATCATGCTAATCCTGTCAAAAAGCACAGGCATTCATTTACGCTCTTGGATGGGTTTGTTTGTAGACTTCTCGCAGGTGGTCACGCGTAGTGTGGGTGTAGATCTGAGTTGTAGCAATGTCTGCATGCCCCAGCATTTCCTGGAGCGTCCGCACGTCTGCCCCTCTCTCAAGTAAGTGTGTGGCAAATGAGTGTCGGATGACGTGCGGGGTGACTGATGCTTCGGGTATACCGGCCATTATGGCATATTTTTTGATCAGTTTCCAGAACATGACCCTGGACATCGGTTTGTCCAGCTTTGTTATAAAAAGATATGGGGACTGAGCTGTTTTCGAGATCATACCTCGAACACGCGAACGATAAGCCGATATCCACTGGCAGGCAACTTCACCAAGCGGGACTATTCTCTCTTTGCTGCCTTTACCTTTACATCGCAGGAATCCCATCCGCATATCGACTTCATCTGTAAGTAGACCAATCAACTCAGAGACCCTCAAACCTGTCGCATACAAAGTTTCCAGCATTGCTCTGTCGCGCAAGCCCAGAGGTTCATGCCAGTCCGGAGCATTCAACAGATCATCGACCTGGTCTACAGTAAGGAATTTCGGTATACGAAGCTTAGTAACTGAGGACTTGAGAATATCTTCTGCCGGAGCATCCACATATCCCTCTGATGACAAGAACTTCAAGAGTCCCCTAAGGACAGTTACCTTGTGAGACATGGATGTGTTGGATAAGCCTTTGGTCTGTAAATCTGCACGATACTCCTGGATAGTTTCTTCTTTCGAGATTGAGTCATCCAGGCTTTTTTTTGTTATAAACTCAGCAAACTGAGCAAGATCCACAGAATATGATGCAATAGTAGCTTTAGCTAATCCACGCTCAGCGGATAAATAGTCCAGATATCTCTGCACATAAAGATCTATCATTTCTTTAGCCTGTATAACCGAATACGCGGAGCTGTGTAGTGCATATCATGCGGCAGCTGTGAGCTGTCGAACCACAGGACTTGTCTATCGAATGTCTTTTCTTCAGAGTATTTCTGCTTGACTAGATCATATACTGAAAGTATTTTATCGCGCTCTGTTACGTCCTCAGGATGCATACCGGCAGCTCCGCGTAACCTCAGTGCATCATCAATCTCATAATCGCTGATTACTACCCAGATTGGTAGAGGGTCATTTAAGGGCATTTCGTTCAGGACGGTTATTGGATATGTAGACTCTGAGATCGCCTTGCGTCTGGTGTCGGTTGTGCCATATCCGAACATTTTCCCAAGCGGAGGTGAATAGAACCACGGCAACTCGATAAACCCAATTGAATCAGATTTACTTGCATTCGCAACAATAAAATCACGGGAAGAATCCCTGGTATCAGGCGGTACAAATAAAGCGATAATGGCAATACAATAAATGAGTGAGCCTGCCGCAACCAAACCAGACAAGATCCCAATTATGCGTTGGTAGGAAATTGAAATGTTCTGACAGGCAGAAAAAGCGAGTGCAGTAAAGATGGCAAAACAAGGCAATGCAGGAATGGCATACCTTACGAAACGGACTTGAGATGTGGACATCAGGATCATATAGGGAATTAAAAACGCAAGCAATATGATGGATTCTTTGCGTTTGGTGATTGTGGCATAGATGATCGAGACAATTCCAACAATGAGCAGCGGTAGGCCCATTCCCCAGGCCAGATTGTGAAGTGCAAACAAGATTCCTGATCCAGTGCCTGCGAATACCAGTCCATGTCCGTGAGCGGAGTGCTTCAGTTCATATGTAAGCCCATTCATGAACTCCGATGTGTATAACAGACATCCGGGAGTTGATATAACAAACGCTATCGCAGCACATACAAACACGAGCGCAGATTTGCCCAATCGCTTGACTATACTTAATTCAAGGGCACACAACAATGGAGCAGCGGCAGCTGAAAGGCAGACCAAACCTGCGTTGTATTTGGTGCCACCAGCAAGACCAGCTAAAATACCGCTCAGTATCAACCACTTGATGTTTCCGGTCTTAAATGAAAACATGGCAGTTATCAGGCAGCCAGCAACAAAAAAGGTTGATGGAACATCAACTGTGGCGAAATGAGAATGCTGGGCATGGACAGCGAGTATAGCAAGAAATAATCCTCCTGCAATACCAGCTTTGCGGCCGCACAGCTTTCCGCAACCATAAAGGCATACAGCAACCGCCAGCACACTCATCACGGCAGTTACAATCCTGCAAGCAGCATAAATACCAAAGTCGTTTGCAAACCCCAGCATGGAGGCAAGACCCTGCGCTAGAGCACATATGTAGATGTAAAGCGATGGGTAGTTGTAAAAGTGCGGGTTCAGGTCACCTTTTGAGTAGATATTGAAAGCTGAACCGACTGGAAGAAACTCATCCGGGTGGTATGAATATGCGTGAACTGCGTTCGGCAGTCCCCAGGTTAATGCATACAAGCGAAGAACGGCAGCAATCAGCACAACAGCAACTGCCGACCACCGCCACGCCAACTTCCTTCGTTCCTCACTCACAAATAAGCCTCCACCAGTTATCTGACACCTCACCGTCTTTCGACAAGCTCAGGACGATCGTGGGGTGTTGATAGTGACCGGTTCTGATTCGGATGCAGTTGCAAATTGCACCCGAACGGGATAGTTTTTCTTCCCCCGTCCGCCCTTCGACTAGCTCAGGACGAACGGGGTGTGTTGATAGTGACCAATTCTGATTCGGCTGCAATTGCAAATTGTACCCGAGCGGAACAGTTTTTCTTCCTCCGTTCATCCTGAGCACAGTCGAAAGACGGAGGAAGAATAATTTCAATTCCTTTATCAGAATGAAGCTTTTAGTTGGGTTTCCAGGGCTGATTTTATTTCTGCAACGTCCTGGGATACTTCTTCATCCATCAGGGTTCTAGTGTCTGATCTGAACTCTACGGAGATGGTTACACTCTTAACCCCTGTTCCGAGTTTTTCTCCTCTGAAGATGTCTATAAGCTCCACCGACCGTACCATCTCTCCACCGAACTGAGTGGCGATGGTATTTATCTGCTCGAAGTTCACAACCTCAGCAACTTTCATTGTAATATGCCTGCTGACTGATGGATATCTTGGAAGCTCCGAAAACCTGGCTGCAGATGGCAATATGGAAAGGATAGCATTTACATCCAGTTCGAACGCATAGGCCTCTCCTCGAATATCAATGCTTGCAGCAAGGCTTGGACTGATCTGCCCAAGAATACCTATCTCTTTACCCCCTGCAATCACTCTGGCAGCTCTTGTTGGATGCAACAAAACATCAGTGTGCGTTTCGAATATTGCTCCCATGATACCAAGCTCAGCAAACAACGCTTCAACTATGCCCTTACAGGAAAAGAAATCATGCACAGGCACGGTTTTACCCATACCCCAGGATGTATCCCACATACTCCCGCAGACTACACCGGCAACAGAGAGTTTCTCATCATAACCGACGGTCTTGTCAGTGAAGTAAATCTTGCCTGATTCAAATAGGCCAATACCTCTGGAGGAGTGTCCCTGGTTTCGTGTGAGGACGTCCAACAGATTGGGGATCAGCATTCTGCGCATTGAGTCCAGTTCCAGACTGAGCGGATTTCTGATGCCAACAATATCGGTCCTGCCGGACATAGCAGCTATTTTGTGCTCGATCATGCTGTGACTCAGGACTTCCTGAAGCCCACAGGACATTAGAATACGCCTGAGTTTACGTCTGAGCTCTCCCTCAGGACTGTCTTTGCCCTGTAGTGGAATATTCGGTAGAGACATCGGGATTTTGTCATAACCATATCCACGACCTATTTCTTCAATGACATCGACATCCAGTGTCATATCCGGCCTGTAGGTTGGAATACGGCAGATCAAGGTCTCATCGCACATCGACGTTAAGATGCTGTATCCAGCAAGAGCCTGGGTCATCTCAGATACGGTAAGGTTCAACCCAAGCATGCGGTTTGCCTTGTCGGGCACGACTTTTATTTCTAAAGGTTTAACCTGCACTGGATATACATCATTCGGCTTACCAATGCTGGCAGCTCCGGCATATTCTTTGATCAGCGCAGCAGCTCTGATAGCTGCATATTCACATATAGAAGGGTCCACACTACGTTCAAATCTATAGCTTGATTCGGTAGAAAGTCCAAGACGTTTGGATGTTCTTCTAACACTCACCATATCGAAGTTTGCAGATTCAAGCAGGATGTCGGTGGTGTTGTCGTTAATCTCAGACTCCACTCCGCCCATAACTCCTGCAACTGCCACCGGCCGGTCAGCATCAGCTATAACCAGAATATTCTCATCCAGAACCCTATCCTGATTGTCTATTGAGACCAGTTTCTCGCCAGCTTTTGCTCTGCGGACGATAATCTGTTGGCCGTGTAATAGACTCAGGTCAAATGCGTGCAGAGGCTGACCCAGCTCCAGCATAACGTAGTTGGTGATATCGACTACGTTGTTAATCGGACGCATACCAGCAGCAACAAGTCTGTCCTGCATCCAGCCGGGGGAGTTGCCGACTTTTACGCCTCTGATTATTATGCCTGCATACCTGCGGCACAGATCAGGTGCCTGGATTGTAATAGGCATCTGTTCGTCAACCCAGTCTAAATCCGGAATCCTGGGCATGACAACCTGCTCATTCAGGATCGGTGCACCCTCGCGAGCAACTCCCAATACAGAGAGCCAGTCTCCACGGTTAGGAGTTATTTTGACATTCAGAACGATGTCATCTTTCCCCCCTGCTCCACCGCCAGCTACGAGATCGGCACTACTCATCAGTTTGGTCTCTTCGACCTCCAGGCCAGCCATGGTCAGAGCATCTGAGAAACCCTGCAGATCGTCCGGGATATTTATGAATTCTTTCAGCCAGTTAACAGATAGTCTCATTTTAGAATTGCCTCAGGAATCTCAGGTCGTTGTCCATGAACAGACGCAAGTCGTTAATGCCATGGGTGAGCATCGGCATTCGCTCAATTCCCAGGCCAAATGCAAAACCGGAGTATACATCAGGGTCGATCCCTACTCCACGCAGAACGTTCGGATGCATCATCCCTGCCCCACCCAGCTCAAGCCAGCCGCTGCCTTTGCAGACATTGCAGCCTTTGCCATCGCACACTATGCAGGTGATCGCGATCTCCGCACCCGGCTCAACGAACGGAAAGAAGTCCGGTCGGAACCTGACAGCAACATCCTTGCCAATAACACCTGAAGCCCACTCATGCAGCGTTCCTTTGAGATCAGACATGCTGATCCCCTCTCCTACTGCAAAACAGTCTACCTGATGGAATGTGTGGCCGTGTGTGGCATCCACGTTTTCGTATCTATAACACTTTCCAATAGTGCAGACTTTTAACGGAGGCTTGCGGGTCTCCATAACTCTGTGCTGGAAAGCCGTTGTCTGGGTACGCAATAACCGGTCATCACTGACATAAAATGACATCTGTTCATCCATTGCAGGATGCTCTTCCGGATAGTTTAGTGCTTCAAAATTGTATTTGTAATGCTCAATCTCCGGGCTCTCGAAAACTTCATAACCCAGGTTCACAAATACTTGCCTGACTTTTTCAACGGTCTCGACAAGGATATGCGGGTGTCCGACTTCGTAAAATCGTCCCGGCAATGTGACATCTACTGCATCGAGTAATGCCTTGGTGTTCATCTCATCCTGAGCGAGTATCACACGTTTGGCTTCTATGGCTTCAGCAATCTCATTTTTGAGATTATTGACACCTTCTCCAAACTGTTTCCTCATCTCAGGAGCAACGCCGGATATTTTGCGCAGCAGTAGAGTGACTTCACCTTTTCTGCCAAGGAACGCAACGTCAACTGCTTCAAGATCCGCAGTATTTGCTGCTGCCTCTGCCTGTGCAAGTGCATGTATTCTGATGTCGTTTAATTCGATCAGTTCATTCATATTATTTTGCCCCGATAAACAAAACGCCCAACCGCTAAAGCCCCGCGTTTCGACGGGTTAGCTGCTGGGCGCAAATATTAGTTCTTAGTTTTATGTTGCCTAGACGGCGGTCTTTGCCTGCTCCACAAGAGCGGAAAATGCTTGCGCGTCTTCTACAGCCAATTCGGCGAGGACTTTGCGGTTTATAGTAATACCCGATTTGTTGAGTCCTTCGATAAACTTGCCATAAGGCATACCGTTCATTCTGGCGGCGATGTTGATTCTGGTAATCCAAAGCCGTCTGAAATCCCGCTTTTTGAGTCTGCGGTCTTTGTAGGCATAATTGCCTGATTTAGCAACAGCTTCATTAGCTGTCTTGAATAATCTATGCTTTCCACCCCAGTATCCCGAAGCAAGCTTCAGAATTCTATGGTGGCGCTTATGTGCCATCATCCCGCGCTTAACGCGTGCCATTGAAAACTCTCCTCTACAATCTCACAAAAAATGCCGGTAACCAATAACCATGCAATGGTTAGAATCCCGGGATCTGTCTCTTGATAACCCTCTTCTGACCTGTGGTTACACCGGATTTGATGCTCAGTCTGCGCTTAGCGCTGGCTGACTTTTTCATTTTCAAATGGTTCATACCAGTCGCCCCGTGACGAATCTTTCCGGTAGCGCTGATCTCGAATCTTTTAGCTGCAGTTTTGCAGGTCTTCATCTTATTTTTCGGCACTATGAGTAACCCCTTTACTTAACTTATCCAATACCAAGGCATCCCAATGTTAAGGCTGGGGGCCTACCGACATCGGGCCAACGACCATAGTCATTGTCCTACCTTCCATGCTGGGTGTTTTTTCAATTTTACCCAGCGAATCTCCCTTGATAAAATCAGCCATGCGGTTAAGTGACTCTGTAGCGAACTCAGGATGAGTAAATTCACGGCTCCTGAATATCACCATCACTTTAACCTTATGACCTTGTTCGAGAAATCTGACGACATTTTTCAGTTTGAACTGAAAATCGTGTTCGTCAGTTCCCGGACGCATACGAATGGTTTTAATCTCGGTCATTCGCTGCTTCTTACCAGCTTCTCGCTCCCGTTTTCCCTGTTCGTAACGATACTTACCGTAGTCCATGACACGGCATACAGGCGGGTTTGCTGTTTCTGCTACAGCAATCAGATCGAGACCGCGTGACTTCGCGTATTCTAAAGCCTCTCTGAAAGAAACTATTCCAGCTTGTCCGCCGTTTTCGTCAATCAGTCTGACTTCCCTAGCGCGGATACGCTCATTAACCTTTAGGTCCTTAAGTATGGCTGCTCACCTCAAGAGAAGATGCTATTTGCATTCCACAAAACGGAACACACGCAAAAAAGTATAACTAAAAACACCCTGTACTGTCAAGTAACAGTTGAGTGTTATTGAAATTCATTCCGTTCGCACTTCGACAAGCTTAGCTCGAACGGAATTAAAAGAAACAGTAAAGTTATGCTGTCAACTCATTCTTTAGTTTTTCTATCAACTCGGGAATACTCATCGCTCCCAAGTCACCATCAACACGAGATCTCACCGAAACTTTACCCGATTCAATCTCTTTATCGCCTGCTACCAACATATATGGAACCTTTTGCATTTGAGCTTCCCTGATTTTGAAACCCATCTTCTCATTGCGATCGTCTATATGTGATCTGAAACCCGAGGTTTTCAGTGTTTTACGCACAGACTCGCAATATTCCACATGTCTGTCAGCTATTGGCAGAATTTCAACCTGCATAGGCGCCAACCACAGAGGGAATGCGCCAGCATAATGCTCGGTCAGAACCGCCATGAAGCGCTCAAGCGACCCGAGAAGCGCTCTGTGAATCATAATAGGACGGTGCTGCGCATTGTCTTGTCCCACATAAGTGATGTCAAAACGCTCAGGCTCATTAAAGTCCACCTGGATGGTGCTGCACTGATGTGCGCGGCCCATAGCATCCTTGATTTTAACATCGATCTTTGGTCCGTAGAACGCTCCCCCACCCTCATCAACCGAATAAGGCAGCCCAGTGTCCTTTAGGGACGCTTCAAGAGCAGCAGTAGCCTGTTCCCATACATCATCATTACCAACGTGTTTCTCGGGCTTCGTAGACAGATAAATCTCATACTCCGAGAATCCGAATCTGCGCAGGATCATCAACACAAAAGAAATACAACGTTTGGTCTCTGAATCCAGCTGCTCACGAGTGCACAGGATATGAGCATCATCCTGAGTAAATCCTCTTACACGGGTAAGTCCATGAAGTGCACCGGAACGCTCGTAACGATATACCGTTCCAAGCTCCGCCCAACGCAGAGGTAGTTCTCTGTAGCTCCTGACCTTTGACTTATATATCAATAGGTGGAATGGGCAGTTCATGGGTTTTATGAGATATGGTTTACCCTCAACTTCCATTGGTGCAAACATACCATCGGCAAAGAAGTCCAGATGTCCACTGGTATTCCAAAGATCCCTCAGAGCAATATGTGGAGTGTAGAGCAGATCATAGTCGTTCTCTAGGTGCTCAGTTCTCCAGTAATCCTCAATAAGTTTGCGAACAAGCGCACCCTTGGGATGCCAGAAAACCAGTCCCGGACCAGCTTCTTCCTGGAGAGAGAATAGATCCAACTCACGACCAAGTCGTCTGTGGTCGCGTTTCTCTGCTTCAGCCAGCTGCTCGATGTACAAATCCAGCTCAGCGTGGCTTCCAAATGCAGTGCCATATATCCGCTGAAGCATCTTATTGCGCTCATCACCACGCCAGTACGCCCCGGCAAAACTCAGCAACTTGAAAGCAGGGATCTGTCCGGTGCTATCGATATGTGGTCCACGGCATAGGTCTACAAACCCGTCCTGGCCGTAGGTTGAGATCGTTTCACCTTCAGGGATATCGCCCAACAATTCCAGCTTATATGGCTCATCTTTGAAAAGCTCAAGTGCCTGCTCACGTGTAATCTCTGCACGGACAAACTTTGTGTTAGCGGAGATGATTTTGGCCATCTCCGCAGTTATAGTCTCCAAATCTTCAGGTGTGAAAGGAGTCGGCACATCGAAGTCATAGTAGAATCCGTCTTCAATCGAAGGACCAATAGTGACTTTCGCATCAGGGAACAGGTTCTTCACTGCATGCGCCATAACGTGGGCCGTGCTGTGTCTCAGCATTGCGAGTTCATTCGTTTCCATATACCAAACTCCCTTGTTTTTTGTCCTGCTATTAAACAAACATAGCCAAGGACATTTTATTGACTAATCAATATATCCATTTGGATGGCTGGAATGCCATTGCCAAGCCGTTTTAACAATCGTTTTCAAATCTGGATATTCCGGTTTCCATCCCAGTTCGCGGGTTATAAGCTCCGAACTGGCAACCAATACAGCGGGGTCACCCGAACGCCTTGGTGCTTCGACAGACTTGATCTCGCAACCAGTGATCTCACGGGCACACTCTACGACCTCTTTAACAGAGTATCCGCTGCCATTGCCCATATTGTAGACTGCTGACGCATGTCCAGTGCGCAAGGCCTCCAATGCTAATACATGGGCCTGAGCAAGATCGCTGACATGCACATAATCCCGCACGCAAGTACCATCCGGTGTAGGCCAGTCAGTCCCAAACATACTAACCTGCTGCCTCTGGCCAAGAGCTACCTGAAGAATTATTGGGATCAAATGCTGTTCCGGCTTATGATCTTCACCAATAAGTCCCGATGGGTCAGCTCCGGAGGCATTAAAATAGCGCAGACAAATCGATTTCAGCCCATATGCAGCGTCATACTCAGCCAGAATCTCTTCCAACATAAGTTTGGTCCTGCCATAAGGATTCGTGGGACTCTGAGGGTGGTCTTCCGGTATCGGAACGATTTTAGGTTCACCAAAAGTTGCCGCACTGGATGAGAAGATCATCAGCTTGATGTTGAATTCAAGCATGATTTCGATCAGGGCAAGACTTTTAGAAATGTTGTTTATGTAGTATTTCTGGGGCTCTACTACGGATTCGCCTACATCGCGGAGACCTGCAAAGTGCAGGACTGAATCAATCTTATTCTCAGAGAAAATGCGTCTCAATAACGCTTGGTCAGCAATGTCGCCTACAATGAGTTTACTGCCGCATGCGGCCTGAGGGTGGCCAAACAGGAGGTCATCCAGGCAGATTACATCCTCGCCTCGTTCAACGAGTAACTTAACAGCATGGGAACCTACATACCCGACGCCTCCGGTAACAAGGACGCTCAACTTGATTCCTCCCTCGAAAATAGAATATTTTCGTCCCTTCGTAGCGAGCCCGGCAGGTTTTCGCTGCAAGCGAAAATCGAGAGGGCTCATGCTACGATTCCTTCGAAAACAGGATATTTTCGTCCCCTCGTAGCGAGTCTGGCAGGTTTTCGCTGCAGGCGAAAATCGAGAGGACTCAAGCTACGATTCCAAAAAACATACTGGTAGAGTACAAGCTCTACCAGTCAGATAAACCTATTTTTTACCCTCAACACAATGTGGAGTATGTGAGAATTATAACACTGATTGAGCTCAAGAGGCAAATTGATATGCTGGCACGACGTATCAGGGGTATGGGAACCTGGAATGGAAAATAAACCCAACTGTTCATTGATTATTTAACTGAACAGTTGGGTATTTCCGCGTCCTTCGGTAAGCTCAGGACGAACGTATTGTATACAATATTTTTTATGCGATTCCAGCAGCCGCTTTGGCGATTTCTTTTCCGCGTTTGATGAAGTATTTCATAGTCTCGTAGTTAATCTCAGGCGGCTCTGAATGGTCGGTGTGTAGTATAAAACCGCCACCGCCCTTGATAACCGGAGTGATCTTCTTAGTCAATTCCTCATCTATTGCTGCAAAGTCATTATTTATAAGGGTTCTTACATCCAATCCGCCGTAGAATGCAATTTTGTCTCCAAATCTGTTGAACAGTGTCGGTAAGTCCATACCGGCTTTAACTTCCATAGCCTGCAGACAGTCCATTCCGGCTTCAATCAAACCAGGTACTAAGGGTTCCACGTAACCGCAGGAGTGCACGATGACCGGACATCCCATTGAGTGGGCATAATCGAAGAGCTTCTTGTGACCAGACATGACTATCTCTTCATACATGGCTGGAGACATAAACGGCCGGTTTTTAAACCCCATATCTTCATAATAGAAGAATCCATCAGGCTTGCCTTCTTCGGCTATCAAGATCTCCAGGTGCTTAATTGTGAGGTCTGAATACACATTGACCATATCTTTGACCCAATCAGGATCGTCAGCCATACCCATAAGCATGTTTTCATGACCAGTAATTGGGTGCATCTGTTCAAATGGAGCAACACCAGCCCAGCAGAAGAAGCGATTCTTCTCTTTTGCAAAGGCTCTTTCGGCACGATAGCCTTCAAATGCAATTCTTCTCCGGTCTACGTCCACCAGATAAGGTTTCCCATGCTCTTCCCAGGTTTTGCGGTCAACCACAGTAAAAGCGACGTGCTCCGGAGTGCTGTCATGCAGTTTATGGGCTCTGAGCGTAGCTCCATTGCCATCGAGTCTGAGAATTGTCTCTTCGGTCTCTTCTATTACGACAGATTCAAAATCGAGTTTAGCCGAAGAGTTGAACCAACCGGCGCTCCGGATATCCTGTCCAAAATGCTCCTGGATATCTTCGCCTGCCTTGATATGACCTTCTTTTGTCCATCTTTCTACAGTTGCGCCCCACGGGCTTACACATACCGGTATCTCATCTACCGGCTTTCGAGCCAGAGTATTAGCAACTCTTTCATAACTGGTCATAGCCATGGTGTGGAATCCTTTCAAATAATGGGCAATGCCCGGGCTTGATGTTCATTTCAAAATCCACGATATTATAGCACAGTGTGTACTACTGCGTGGATATATTTTGCACCAATGTCATCCTGAGTCCCCAAGTTGGGGGAGCCAACTTATTTCGACTAGAAACCAGCACCAATTCTGACAGGTAAAATTGCCGATAAAACTTTGCGTTTTCTTAGGAGGAACGAAGGATGACAAGCGGTATACCCCATAGGGTATCGCAGGATATAATCAAGCATTTACACCTAAATACACGCATGTTATACTAATGCTACTATACAGGGTATGGTAGAGGTGTGATATGGGGAAGAAGCAAGATGCTGCACGTTTGAAAGAAACCGAGGTTGAGTCAGTAGTTGAACCAAACGTAGAATCAGCTATTACTGATCCTTCTATATTGGATATACTGCTCAGACTCCGAAAGGTTGAGGGGCAGATAAGGGGTATCCAGAAGATGATTGAAGAGGGCAAAGACAATGCCGACATCATCAACCAGATGGCTGCCGTCCGTAAGGCTTTGAATAAGGCAGGGATAATGATGATCACCAGTCACCTGCAGAACTCACTTGCAGATGCTGAGAAGAGTGATAAGGGCAAAGAGAAAGTAATGGATGAGACCCTCAAACAGTTTCTCACTCTTGCATGACAAATGACTAGAGCCGGTCACGCTGATCGTGCACCGGCTCAATTTACAGTCTACAAATGATCTACACAACTGGATTTGGAACGAATACTTCACCACGGCAGCGTTTCAGGTAATTCAAGCCTTTGACCTGGCCGGTCATTTCCAGTTCACCGTTGTATACAGGATCGTGCCAGCCTTCGATATCGATGCTGCCTCGGAACCCTCCACGGATCAATTCAGAAATAATATCAGCCCAGTTGCTGTCACCGTAACCGGGAGTCCGGTGGAATGCGAATTGATCAGGACCGCCAATTCCCTTTTCTCTAATAACATCCCATAGAATTGTGGCGTCCTTGCCGTGCACATTGAATATCTTTGACACCCATTTGCGGAGCTGCGGCATCGGATCTATCAATTTCACCATCTGATGGCAGGGTTCCCACTGCAGGCCAACATTATCCATATCTATTGCATCAAACATCATTTCCCAAGCCTGGGGAGTATGAGCAATATTCCAGTCTCCGCTCTGCCAGTTTCCGCCCATCTCACAATTTTCAAATGCTATTCTCACACCTTTATCTTTTGCCTGCTTAGCTAATGGCTTGAAGACTTCGACAAACCGTGGTATGCACTCATTAATTGGCTTTCCTACTACTCTTCCGGCAAAACCGGTGACTAAGTCACAACCAAAGAGCTCAGAGGCATCAATGATTGCAGCAAACGCATCTCTGGTCTGCTGAGCAGTCTCATCGTACATCAACGGGTTTCCAAAGGCACTTAACGAACTCACGACTGCCTCTGTTGTTGCAATCTCGGCACGCACTTCACCAGCAAGTTTAGTCAGGTTTATATCTCCAAGAGCTGCCCCGACGCTGATGCTGTATGACTCAAAGCCATAATCCTTTATCTGATTTATATAGCTTGCTGCACTAGATCCACAGGTGACCATCGTGCCCATTTTTACCGGCCAATCATATGACATATTTTATATTCCTCACTCTCGTAGATGGAAAGAATCTCAGCACATGCTATCACTGCATATTTCTGGGGTCAAGCAGGATTTTAAATTAACCTCTAAATATACATAAGAATGCGAAATACCCGTTCAACCCTCGACAAGCATGGTGTAAATGCTTGTGGCATTTACACTATGACGAACGGGAATGGGTTGTTAGTCAACGATTCTGTTTCGGGGGCAATTTCAAATTGTACCCGAGCGGTGATTTATCTCTAATCTTTCGATGCACTCAAGCAGGCTGGAAGCCTGCACCACAATTTAAATCACAAACGGATTTCGGTTCATTTTTTCAGGGTATTATAGGTTCATTCAATTTATACACCCTCACATCGCCATCCTGATATACTTGCTTTGCTTCATTCAAGAGCATTTTCGCAGGCGGGCGAGTGTCATCTGATTCTGAGACATAATAGGCAGCCTTGGTTGATAACCAAAGCGCTCTGCGAGCATCCATAACGAAAGTTTTGTCGGTAAACTGTCGCCATTTCATCAAACCATCTGCATAGTTTGGCGTCTCGCTCCAGTGACCGTAGTAGACTCGTTTACCTGCGATTGCTGGTATAAATAGGGATACTGCAGGGGAAGCAAAGACTGTATCTTCACTGGTAGTGTTGTCACGGATGTATTCAATAGCTTTAAGCTGTGAATCAGTTATGTAAGCAGGGAATATCGTAACTGTCTTGAGTCCACTGAGTAAGATGATATCGTTTTTGAGGAAAGTAACATTGCTCTGAACCATCAAAACGACCAATATGACCAGAGTCTCCAACTGGAACTTCCTGGGCAACTTACCTATAACCCACGAAAGCCCTAGAGCGCACAGTATGCAAAGAGGAATATGGACACCCATTATCAGTTTTCTCTGCTGGGCTACTGGAATATATGCCACAAAAAACCCAACTACTGCCCATACGATTGGAAAAACCCGTGCCGGAACTTTACTGAAAACAGCCCACTGCCTCGAGATGGCATATATACCGATCAGCGCTCCAACAAACACAACTCCAAATCCCATCAGATATGAGAGGATTGATGGTGAAGCAATTACTGTGTTTGCTCTAGCCTGGAAAACTGTATCCGTTGAATACAAAAAATATTGATAAGCGAGTGCAGGAAGCGCCATGGCTGCTGCCATCAAACTGAGCAACAGAGTTCTGGTATTCAGACTCTTTCGGATTATGCTCGAAATTATAAACCATGCTAACCATACACAACCGACTGTAATAACATCGTATGTGTGAATGTTAGCCAACGCCAGCAGGCATGCCCCAGCCCAAAGTCCATATTTCAGTTGGCCTGTCTTCTCAGCCAGTAGTAGATAGTGAAATGAACCGATCATCAGCACTAGTCCGGTGAGGAAAAGCGGATTCAGATACATAGACAGAAATGTAATAGCCTCAGGTTGCCACAAATCAACAGAACCGGTCACAGCTTTCACAGATCCCAGCAGCCAACCAATACCAGAGGAGAAAGCTATCAGAAGGACGCAAAGTTTTCTCTCAGCCCTGTTCCCCAAAAAGTTGAACAAAAATACCCAGGCTGCCCAGACTAGCATTATGCTGAGTGCAATCCTGAATCCATGAAAGACCCAGACAGTCGGGAGCATGGTCAATTTCACGATCAGTCCCATTATCAGAATCAATATATTGAACTGCCCACCCTGACCAGCAGCAGGGGCATACAAGTTGTGAAAGGTAAATGACCCATCGGCAATCTGACGTATCCATGATAGATACACAGCACCATCATCAATGTTGTGAGTAAGTCCTGTAAAATGAGTTCCAGCCGGTGCCAGAAACGCCCCCCATATATATGGAATGGATGCAAGTATAGCAGCAATTGCAGCGATCAGGAGCACCCAATTACGTTCTTTGATTAGTTCAAGTTTTTCATCTATTTTTTTGGGAATTGGTTTTGCTTTCATATATAACCTTTATTTAGTTTTAATCTTGAATAGGTCAATGAACTCATGCATATGGACAAACCGAGCAGGCTGATAAACAGTCCAACCTGGAAGCTCTCCGGTTGGAATATTAGGTCAACCACTTGTTCTCCGGAAACCGGACAACTCATCCATATTCCATCAGAATTAATGCGCTGGTGTGTTTTTGAGTACTTCCACCCGGGATAGTTCAACACTCTCACGGTCACCGCACCTTTGGTAGTATCAGGCAATTGAACTGTTACCCGATTTGGCCCGACGAAGTTGGTTTCAACCGGTTTTCCATTGAGTTGTGAAATCCACCCGGCATCTGCGCCTACCGTGTCGGTAACAGCTATTCCATCTGAACTATACAACACATTACCTTTAGGAGCAGAATCAGCCAGTGCGACAGAGAGCCCCAGTGCACTTTTTGACGCTGCTTTCCCGAGGATCATGTTACCATTTTCCGGAGGGCATGGATCCGTGGCAAAATCTGTAGTCATATAATCTTTATATACCTTTGTGTAGAGAGAGTCATATCCCTGGACATCGTAAAAGCCGTAAACCATTGCCGCATTAGGCGGCAGCAATGCAACAGGAAGACTCGTCAGGCTCCAATTACTATTGGCCGGTAATACCCGCCGGTTTGTATGGTCTTTCAAATAATTGGTTAAGGCAGTTTCGGGATATACTTCTTTTCTTTCACACTCCGGTATAGTTCCCATGCCCCACCCTAACAAATCAACAGCTAAAACGAGACCAGCAACTATACCAAAGATACGCTTTGAAACTACACCACTTCCACCCAGCAAAAGTGCTACCGTCGTTGCTATCATCATAATAGCGTATCGCATTACCACACCAGACTGGACACCCGGAATAATATCAGCCAGCTGCTTCGGAAGCTGTGCCAATGCGGTGTCTGCCAATCCCATACTTACTGCTGTGAATATACCGAGAACAGCAACAGCAACAAGCGCAAATGCTGTCCCAAGTTTTAATTTACCACTAAACAAAGGTAGTTTGTAACTCGCAGCAGAATACAGATAATCCACGCCATATCCAGCCAATACCGACAACGCGAACATATACAGTAAAAGAATTCTGTTCGGCCCCCCGAGGGCAGAAAATCCTGGTACGCCGAAGTATATTGGTAGATTAATGTAACTACCTGCGGCAATCAGCATAGATATGCCTCCCAATGCAGTCCAGAAGCATACGTGTGGATTCTTCCGCCATGAGAATAGAGCGATAAATGCAGCAGCCAGGGTCAGTAATCCTGAATACAGGCCAAATTCCAGATAATCTGCAGGCATACTGAACCGTTCCCCTACACGTCCAAGCAGAAAGTAATTCCCCTGGTCCGGGTTTCCGAAGTAGTCCGGTATGACAGCAGTTACCAGCCGAAGCAATGGAAAACCATTGCCTGTAAAGCGCTGGTAGTCTTCCATACTTGTAGGTATTTGTCGATGTGATAACTTGCCCAGCTCTATAGAAGGCAGAACCTGCGCAGCCGATAACACGGATCCAAGAGCAATTATAAATATAAATACATATGCTTGTTTGTAAGCTAAACGTCTATCCGCTCTCCAGGCTGTCCCTATAAGATATAAAGCCCAAATAATCACAGCAAACCATACATAGAATGCTATCTGCAGATGGCCTGCAAAAACAGCTAACGACAAAGCTAGAGCAGACACAACAGCCCACACATACGAGCGGCGTGTGATTGCCCGGTAAATAGCCCATAGTCCACAGGGAAGCCATACTGCAACGGTCATAAAAGTAGGTAATTCCATCCAGAGTACCAGGAAAGCGCAGAGCTCAAAACTTAGTCCACCAATTATCGCTCCTTCGTCCGATATTTTAAAATCTTTCATCAATAGATACGTGAAGAATCCTGCTACTGCCAGATGAAATAGCGCAATGAGGGTAAACGCCCAAATGGGATCGATAATTGCGAATAGCCAGTTTGGAGGATAGAGAACAGCGGACTGTCCATTTGCCAGAAAAGGGTTCCCACAGAACTGATGGGGATTCCATAAAGGTATTTTGCCTTTGCGAAGAGAACGACCGAGGAACACTCTCCACGGGTAGAACTGGCCAACAGCATCCCAGGACAATGGGTTCCACTGCATCTTTGCATCAGACTTGGCTTGAGCAGAAGCCCAGGGTTGCATATTCTGTAAATACTGGCCTGGAAGTGGTGCATTACCCAGGATGAGTGGTTTCCACAATAGAACAGCCGCTGCTAGCAGAAATATGACCGCAGCCAGTACTCTATTCATAACGAAACAATCGTCCTGCCTACTTTCCAGCGCTGGAGCCTAGACCAAAACCGATTAGACTTACTCCAATAGAAATAAATAGCAGACCTGCAACAGCAAAACGCCAGTCTACTTTTTCATGCAATACCACTGAGGAGAGTACGACAACAAGAATGTAACTCATGCTAATCATAGGATAAGCTACACTAAGTCTGACTCTGCTGACGACCAGAAACCAGACAAATGTGCTGATAACATATAACCCGAGACCGAGCATGGAGTAGGGTTTGATCATAGCAGATAATATATTTATCAAGGTCTGAATGGGGGATGATGCAATTGCTATATGCGCAGCCCCGATGCCCTTCTTTATGCAAACCTGACCAAAGCTGCCAAGCGTTATGCTAAACACGATTAATCCAAAGGATAACGCGTTCAGGTTTCCTCCCATTATTGTTGACCTTTCCACAGCAAATGGTACATTTTCTTCCCTTCGTATCGAGCCTGGCATTTTTTGCCGTTGGCAAAAATCGACAGGGCTCATACCGAGATTTTCAAAAAACATACCAAAGAGGGCAGATCAACCATTGCTTCGTAAAAGATACGAAGTAAACTGGGTGACCCACCCTCAAATATTCCAGTTAATCTTACGTTATTACTGGCCGAGCAGTTCCTTAGCTTTATCTACTGCAGAAGCTGCGTCAGGAGAATATCCATCAGCTGTAATTTCATCACAGTAGTTCTGGGTCACGGGGGCTCCACCGATCATAACCTTCACAGAGTCACGAATACCTTCAGCTTTCAGAGCCTCGATGGTCTCTTTCATTGCAGGCATTGTGGTTGTGAGTAGAGCGGACAGGCAGATGATCTTAGCGCCGTCCTTGACTGCCTGAACAAAAGCCTCAGGTTTTACGTCAACGCCCTTATCCATAATCTCGAAACCAGCGCCTTCGAGCATCATGGCAACCAGGTTCTTACCTATGTCGTGAAGGTCTCCACGAACAGTTCCAATAGCTATCTTGCCCTTGGATTCAACGCCGCCGGCAGCGAGTGCCGGTTTCAGGATTTCCATGGACTGCTTCATAGCACGTGCAGCTATCAGGACTTCTGGTACATAATACTGATTAGTCTTGAATAATTCGCCAACAACGTTCATACCAGCTACAAGACCCTTATTAAGAACGTCTCCTGCTGGAACGCCCTCAGCTAGTGCCTGCTCTGTGAGAGCTTTTGCATCCGGTGCCTTACCTTTAATTATGGCTTGCGCCAACAGTTCCAAATCAGCCACTTGAGCTCCTCCTGTCATTATGTGCAGTCTCGCTGCTCGAATGAGTCGCCAACACCACCATTCAGCGAGTTTTTCACCTGTTTGGTGAACACAATCCTTAACAGTATAGCGCCTGATATCTCCAAGCGCAATACTAAAAAGACAAATTTCCGATAAGTAACAATACTGGTCCGTTTTTTCCGGTTGAAACAGCTAATTTCTGTTCCAAAAACACCTATTTTTTCTCCGGAAACATCATTTGATCCATAAGTTCCATCTGGTATGCGGGAGATACAGCCAATTCCAAATGCTTTGCTGTAGCTGCCAGTTTTCTGGCGGTTGCCATTTCGTGATCGCACAGTAAAGCGAGCCTCGAACCTGCACCTGCCGCGTTTCCTATAGAGGAAACATTTTCGATTCCAACATCCGGAATTAGACCGATTCTAATAGCACTCTCAACTCTGATGTAGTTACCAAACGCTCCTGCAAGCATTATTTCACTTACATCATCAATATCCGCACCGGCCCAGCTGATAATGCTTCTAATAGCAGCATGGATCGATCCCTTAGCGAGTTGCAAATGCCGGATATCGGATTCCTTGAGGCTGATAGTCTTGCCATTACCTGATTCCGTCTTAGTAGCTAAAATAAACTCCAGGCCATTGGCCCCCTGGATCAATCGCTCGCGTACGACATCGGATAGTCCTGGAACTTCATCGGCACTCTGCATTCTGCCGCTCTCATCAACAATACCCGCTTCAAGCAACTGAGCCACAGCATCAACTAATCCCGAACCGCACAAACCTATAGGTTTTCTGCTGCCTATAACCGTGATATACACTTGATCTGAAATAACAACACTGTCAATAGCTCCTGAGCCACCACGCATACCACAACTTATTCCAGCTCCTTCGAACGCCGGACCGGCTGCAGCTGAACACACAAATGTCTGCGCCTTGTGCGTAAGTGCCATCTCACCGTTGGTACCAATATCAACAGCAAGTCTTGTATGTCCATTATCTTCCCACATACTGGCTAGCATAACACCGACGGTATCCGAACCTACAAAACCGGCGATATTGGGAAGTACATAAACTTTAGCACAGGGGGAAACACTCAATCCAAGGGATTTAGCATTGACCTCTATATCACGACATATACTAGGGACATATGGAGCTTGCCCAAGACTGTTAACATCAATACCCAGAAGCAAGTGAGACATACAGGTATTGCCTACTACAGTAATTTTATATATATTCCCCGGATGCAACTTAGATTTCTTACACAGACTTTCAATTATACGGTTCATTGCATCCACTGCAGTAGACTGCAGAATAGTACGCCCGTTCTCCTGAGTAGTTGCGAACAATATGCGTGAGATAAGGTCGTCACCATATACCATTTGGGGGTTCATTATGGAGTGAACTGCAAGTTCGTCACCGGTTTCAAGATCCATAAGGAATCCAACAACTGATGTGCTACCCAGATCAAACGCGACTCCATACGATTTCCCGCAGGTATCTCCTGGCTCAACGGCAATTAGTTCATCGCCGCAAATTACTGCAGTAATATCATATCCTGCACTCTTCATCGCAGCGGACATATCCCGGATAACTTCCAGGCTGGGGGAGATATCAACACCTTTGTCAGATAAACACATTGCAAGTCTTTCGAACTCTGCAGTTTCATCATCCAAAGAGGGTTTATTAAGTATACAGTGCAGCTTTGTCACGCCGGAATTGAGGGCACATTCACGCAGTTCGCCATGGCTGAGTATTTTCTGGACTACTGACCTGCTGTATTCAGGGATGCTGACATGGCAGTCTCCAATGATTTTGGTCTTGCAGGCGAGGCGTACGCCATCAACGATATCGCTCGCTGAAATGTGATGGAGTTCTGTAGCATCAGGTGCACTGACGGATCCGCTAACTATCACCCTGCACTTCCCACAAACACCAATCCCACCACAGGGGACTTCAATAGGTCTACCTGCAGCAGCTGCAGCTTTGGAGATGAGAGTGCCGGATGGGACGCGTGAGACCGTACCTTCCGGTTCAAAGACGACATTAACTAACTTGTTTTTTGTCATTACGGGATAACTGCCTGTGGACTCATCTGAAATAGATAATATTCTTGCAAGCGCACTCGTCATAGGGATCGATAGCTAGAATAGTCTCAAACTCTAACTTGGCTTCATCGAACATCCCGAGCATTGAATAGGTCAATCCCAGGTCGCCACGAATCTTCAAATTGTTCTGGTCGAGTTCGAGCGCATGCTTGAGTTCATCAATTGATTCATCAAACATTCCGGTGAACCCATACACTAAGCCCAACTGGTGATGTGCTTTTGTGTTTTCAGGCTCGATATCCAAAATCTTCTGGAATTCGGCCTGGGCTTCATCGTACATCCCATTGAGCTTAAACTCAATTCCGCGATCATAATGCTCTTCTATCTGGCCCATACGCTGCACTCCGAATTACTCGGTGATTCGTATTCCGTTCAATTACTTTTTGATTGCATAGATAACAGATAACCGAGTAAGGCTGCATTTTCAACATATGCACAGGGAGAGCAGCACCTGATCCCCGTGCAAAAACACCTAGGCGTTAGCTCGCATTATTCATAACTGAAAGTGTAAACGCAGAGCATTTATACTTGGTGAATAATGTGGGTTAGTCAAGCCGATAGAACAGGCATATCATTGATTTTGGTAGATATACAGTCTGGCTTATAAACCACAACGCATGTGGCAGTATAACAGTTGAACGCTAGAAAAATCAAGTGATATATTAAGATTCTTAAAAACTGCCGTGTTTAATGGCAGACAATCATATATTTGGCGGAAAATCCGGACATGACACTAACTATTTGAGCACAGTTTGCTCAACAAATTTGGCTCCTGAAATTATCTTGCTGCCGCGCGCCCATTCAGATGCCAGCATGCGCTTGCGGGACTCTGGCTGCAGTTCTTTGAGCAATACAATCCCCGAGCCGGTTGCAACGCTGACACCATCAGCATCGACAGCTATGATTGTTCCCGGTTCAGCACTGCTCTGATCTGATTCAACAGTCGAAAGCCATAGTTTGATCTGGCAATCTCCAATATTTGCAAAAGCTCCCGGTTTCGGAGTGCAGCCCTGGATTCTATTGACAATTTGCCCAGCCGTCATCCGCCAGTCTATTGCTCCAGCATCCCGTTTCAATGAATATGCGAATGTCGCCTTTGAGTTATCCTGAGGAATGGGTTCGATTTTTCTATTCTGAAGCAAATCTAAGGTCCGCACCAGAAGCTTAGCCCCGATTGCAGCAAGTCTCCTCGAAAGTTCATCTGCGTTCTCTTCAGGATTGATATCGAGTTCATCCTGTAGAAGAATTGCTCCTGTATCCCAGCCTTCATCCATAAGCATCGTAGTGACACCGGTTGATTTACATCCGTCGATTATCGCCTGCTGGATCGGTGCAGCTCCTCGATACTGGGGTAAAACGGAACCATGGACATTTACGACTTTAAGTTTTGGCCATTCCAACAGAGATCGGGGAATCTTCTGCCCATAGGCAACTACCACGAAAACATCAATATCACCAATTGCGAATAACCGTTCAAGTGACTCCGGTGAAGAAATGCGTTCCGGTTGATACAACTCAAGGTTGAGGGCTAAAGCCGATTCCTTGACTGGAGTCTGGCCAATATGCCTGCCTCTGCCAATTGGCCGATCAGCCTGCGTTACTACCAACGCGACATCATGCCCAGCTTCAGCGAGAGCTTCGAGGCTTGGAATCGCAAATTCACTTGTACCTGCAAAGACAATCTTCATAAGATGCTCAGATAATTGGTTCTTCTTCCTTTACCCCTATCGGTTCTGTTTCCAGGGTATCAGGATCAGCTCTATCGATAAACAGCACGCCATCAAGGTGATCTATTTCATGTTGATACATTCGCGCCTTTAGACCAACAGCCTTAATACGCACGTGCTCACCATTTTCATCGAGACCAACTACTATAATCCTGGCGGCTCGTGTTACATCACCGTGGAGACCTGGAAGACTCAAACATCCTTCAATATTTGTCTCTTCCCCATTCCGTCTGACAATTTTGGGATTTACAAGCGCATGGAAGTTTTCGTCTTCACCTACACGGTATACAAATAATCTACTTGAGAGTCCAACCTGGGGAGCAGCTAATCCAATTCCACCGCTGGCCTCCAGAATTGAATACATCCGTATAATAGTTTCACGGATCTCGTCATTAAATTCAGGTACAGCCGAGGCTATTTGCCTGAGTACCGGTTCACCATATCTAAGTACTGTATCTGATATCATTTCATACCACCTGAGAACTGACCCATATCATTCAGAATCAACTACCCCTTTGCAATAATGTCGAGTAAAAGAGAAGTTTTGTGAATAATATGAGTCTATTATAACATCGACATCGGGTCGACGTCCACGGTAACTACCTTACGGAGTCCTGGTATCGCTGACAAAACAGCCCCAACAACTCTATGCATGCCGGTTCTGTCGACTGACCTGCAGACCAACTGCCATCTATACAGTCCTCTCAACCTACTCAACGGTGCAGGCGCTGGACTCGATATGTTTACATCAACATTAGCTGCCATACATTCCTCGATAAGTGCTCTTTGCAATTCAACCATTCTGCCTCTGGCAACATTATCATCCACATCCTGAGAGATAAACCCTATCTGATAACTATATGGCGGATATCCGACCTCAGCTCTATACTCCAGTTCCTGATTATAAAATCCCTTATAATCATGTTCTACCGCAAAAGCCACGGAATAATGCTCCGGATCGAAAGACTGAATGATAACCTCGCCGGGATCAATCCCTCTCCCTGCCCGCCCGGACACCTGAGACAGCATCTGAAACGTCCTTTCGGGTGCTCTGAAATCCGGCATGTTGAGTGATGTATCGGCACTTATGACTCCGACCAATGTGACTCGAGGAAAATCAAGCCCCTTAGCGATCATCTGAGTGCCTACCAGGATATCAGCTTCACCATGCCTGAAACTCGCCAGGATGTCCGCGTGTGCGCCTTTTCTCGATGTTGTGTCCCTGTCCATACGCAGCACACGGGCTTGAGGAAACGCATTTCTGGTCTCCTCCTCTACTCTTTCGGTTCCTATGCCGAATTTACCTATCTTGAGACCACTGCACTTCGGACAGACATCCGGAGCGGGTTCTTCAAAATCGCAATGATGGCAGGTCAATTTTCTGTCAGCACTGTGCAACTTCAACGAAACAGCACAGTTAGGGCACTTAAGTACAAATCCGCAATCACGGCAGAGTAAAAATGTCGAGTAAGCCCTACGGTTTTGGAATAGCATTACCTGCTGTTTCTTTGCCAATCGATCCTCGATTCGTTCACGCAAAGCTTCCGAGAATATAGTCGGTCCACTCTTGGCAAACTGTGTACGCATATCCGCTACTATTACCTTGGGTAATGGTCTGTCTGCGACACGCGATGACATCTCCACCAGCTCAATTCGATCTGCCTCGGATTCAAAGTATGACTCAATAGACGGCGTAGCACTGCCCAGCACCAGAGTGCATCCAGCCTGCTGAGCCCGGTGTCTGGCTACTTCACGGCAGTGGTAACGCGGAGGGTTGTCTTGCTTATAACTCGGTTCATGTTCTTCATCAACTACTATCAGTCCAAGGTTAGTCAGCGGTGCAAACACAGCTGACCGGGCACCCAACACAACTCGGGCTTGTCCCTGACGTATCCTGCACCATTCATCGTAGCGTTCACCGGCTGATAGTCGACTGTGCAATACTGCAACCTGTTCACCAAGACGCGAACGAAAGATATCCATTACTTGTGTTGTGAGAGCAATCTCGGGGAGGAGCATCAAGGCCGTCTGTCCAGCTGCCAGAGCGTGTTCAATGGCTCTAATATATACTTCTGTCTTGCCGGAGGCCGTAACACCATACAGCAGAACACCCTTGTGTCCCTCAGTATCCATTGCATCAATTATTTTTTCAAGAGCATCAGTCTGCTGTATACCCAGTTCATAGTCAGGAGTTGCCAGCATTGAAAATCGAGGTGTACGTCTATACGATACAGTTGTCTCGGCAATAACTCCACGTTTGATCATTGAATTAATAGAAGATGCAGATACACCAAACCTGTTAACAAGCTCAGCTACAGCGATCGGTCTACCAATAGTTGAGACTACATTCCAGACAGCTTTCTGTTTTTCGTTCAGGCAATTCTCGTCAATGCTACACGCCGGCACTGCAACTGCTCTCAACGATCTGGCTTTGCCTTCCGGAGTAACAAGTTTCCAGTGCCTGATAATAGCGCCGGTGTCCTCCAAAGGTTTCAGCAGTCGTAAAACCTGACCTTTACCCAACGCCAGACACAAGTCATCGAGGGTAGTCTCGCCTCCAAGTCCTTCAAGGGTGTTGAGAAGTCGAGATTCTGCGACAGTCCGTGATTGACGATCTGCACAAGACCCTATTCTTACCCAGCATTTTACGGTGCATTGAACAACACTGGGAAGCATAGATAGAAGTGTCTTGGAATAGGAGCAGAAATATTCGTTGGAGACCCATTTTGCCAGATCCACCAGATCCTGATCGAGTCGGACAGGGGTATCAACGATAGAGATGATTTCTTTAAGATTAGCGATCGGAGAGTCCGGATCGGGGCCGATAACATAACCCACAATCTGGCGGGAACCAAGTGGGACCAGAACGCAAGTCCCAGTCTCCACCTGGTCTTCCAGACCATAAGGCACTTCATAAGTCAGCACGTCGACAGATCCTGAACTACCGGTGTCTACGGCGACTCCTATTTTCAACTATAACCCGGCAGCTTTCTTCAAAATAGCAGCCATGTCTGTCTCTTCCCAGGGAACGTTGAGGTCAGTCCTGCCGAAGTGACCATATGCTGCAACCTGCTTGTAGAGAGGTCTTCTGAGTTTCAATGTGTCCATTATACCTCTGGGAGTCAGATCGAAGTATTTGCTGACAAGCTCAATGATATCTTCTTCCGGAACTACTGAAGATCCAAAAGTATCTACCAAAACGCTCATAGGTTCCGCTTTGCCGATAGCATATGCAACTTCCAGTTCGCACTTGGTAGCAAGGCCTGCTGCAACTATGTTCTTAGCTACATAACGCATCATATAAGCTGCTGAACGGTCAACCTTGGTCGGATCTTTTCCGGAGAAGCATCCGCCACCGTGCCTGGCCATTCCACCGTATGTATCAACGATGATCTTTCTACCTGTCAGTCCGGTATCACCTTGAGGGCCTCCAACGGAGAATATTCCTGTTGGGTTGACGAAGACTTCTGTTTTAGAGTCCATCAGGTCTGTGCCTAATACGGGTTTGATAACTTGCTCCAGAACATCCTGATAAATAGTCTTCTGAGGGATATTGGGTTCATGCTGAGCTGATATGACAACTTTATCGACTCTTACTGGTCTACCATTTTCATATTCAACAGTTACCTGAGACTTACCATCTGGTCTCAGATAGCCAATATCCTCTGATTTGCGGACTTCAGCGAGTTTACGGGACAGTTTGTGTGCAAGCATGATAGGCATAGGCATTAGTTCCGGAGTTTCGTCACAAGCATATCCGAACATCATCCCCTGGTCCCCTGCTCCACCTGTGTCTACGCCGACAGCGATATCAGGAGACTGTGACTGTATAGCGGTCAGGACGCCGCAAGTCTGGTAATCTATACCATATCTGGCTTTGACATATCCTGCCTCTTCCAGAGCACCGCGGACGATCACTGGGATCTCAACATATGCTTTGGTTGTAATTTCGCCAGCCACAATAACAAGTCCTGTCGTCAGCAAAGCTTCACAGGCTACACGGCTGTTAGGATCCTGCAACAACAGTGCGTCCAGGACGGCATCTGATATCTGATCGGCGAGTTTATCGGGATGTCCCTCAGTAACTGATTCCGATGTAAACATACGAGTGGTCTTACTCATCTATTACTCCTCCATAAAGTGTTGTTTGACATAGTCTAGTATTGTATCTGCAACTTCGATCTTTGACATCCTGGGTAAGTGAATGGTCTCACCATCTCTTGAGACCAGGACAACCTGGTTGGAATCGCTTCCAAAGACATCACTGCCTTCAGAAACATCATTGCCCACTATAACGTCCAGGTTTTTAGCAGTCAACTTGGATTGTGCGTTATCAATCAAATTCTGGGTTTCGGCAGCAAACCCTACGAGTATTGTCCGGCCCTTATTTTGTCCGACTGCCGCAAGAATATCTCGTGTTTTCTCAAGTTCCAGGGTCAAGCGCTGTGTCTTCTTAATCTTCTGTTGTAGTATTTCAACCGGTGCAAAATCTGCCGGTGCCGCTGCGCTAATAAACACATCAGCCTCTACTGCTCTGGAAGTAACTGCCTGGAACATCTCATCACAGGTTATAACATCAACCAGTTCTACACCGATAGGAGCTGTTAGCTCTGATGGCCCACTAATAAGCGTAACCTGAGCACCACGTTTTGCAGCCACTGCAGCCAACGCATACCCCATTTTACCTGATGACCTGTTGCTGATGTACCTGACTGGATCAATGGCTTCCTGAGTCGGACCAGCAGAGACTAAAATCTTGATTCCCGAGTAATCCAGTCTTTTTTCTGCCAGAACATCTTCCAGAACAGCAATTATACCATCTGGTTCAGCCAACCTTCCAATTCCAGTATCCCCACATGCCAACCTGCCTGAATCGGGTTCAACGATAATTCTGCCTAGTTGTCTCAATTTTTCTACATTGTAAACAACAACGGGATTCAAATACATATTGCAGTTCATTGCGGGTGCAATAACCATGGGGCATGTTGCAGAGAGCGCCATCGTAGACAGCATATCGTCTGCAATACCATTTGCCAGTTTGCCAATGATATTGGCAGTAGCAGGAGCAATAAGAAAGACGTCCGACGTTTCCGGAAGCGATACATGGGTAATTTCATAGGCTGCAGGTTTCTCAAAAAGATCCTCGATTACCGGATTTGATGTAATAGACCAGAATGTTGCAGGACCAACAAGCTCCTTAGCATGCGCGGTCATAACAACATGGACATCCGCACCACGTTTCACCAATGCACTCACAATATAGGCGGCTTTATATGCAGCAATACTACCTGTAACTCCAAGAAGTATTTTTTTTCCGTTCAGACTGTCAAAGTCAGGTTTTTTGGACTCTGTGGTGTTCTGCACTTAATATTGCCTCAATATCCTTAACAGCACCCGGTATCGTGTTGTTCACGACCACATAATCGTATTCTTTGGCCAGTGACAACTCATTCTGAGCATTATGTAATCTACACTGCACCGATTCTTCGCTGTCAGTGCCTCTGCCCCTCAGACGTCTTTCGAGCTCCTCAACAGAAGGAGGAAGTATGAAAATCAGAATAGCATGAGGAACAGATGCCCTTACACTGATTCCACCCTGGACATCGATTTTTAATATTACATCCAATCCTTGACTGGTTATTTTAGATACTTCAGCTTTTGGCGTACCATACAAATTTCCGTGAACTTCAGCGTTTTCCAGGAAATCACCATTGGATACCATCCGTAAAAATTTGTCTGAGGAAAGAAATATGTAGTCAATACCGTTTTGTTCACCCGGCCGTGGATCACGGGTTGTAGCGGTGACACATTTAGCTATTCCTTTAGCTTCAGAAATCAACGCGTCCAATACGCAGTCTTTGCCTACTCCAGATGGGCCGGAAACAACACATAGAAGTCCGGAAGAGTTGGTAAAGCGATCAAGCATCCTCTTGATTATCCTCTATCTGTGTATCCTGTGCACGTTTTGCCAGTGTCTCTGTAGCCAGGCAGGATGAAACAATATGGCCGGTATCCATAAAAACTACGCTTTTAGTCTTGCGTCCCTGGGTAGAATCGATCAAGTTGCCATCTTTAATTGCCTGCTGCAATGCACGTTTTACAGGTGCAGACTCTGCATTAACAATAGCAACGACGCGCCTGAAATTCACGTAGTTCCCAAAACCCACACTCAGAACCCGAGACATTTCAAGGCCCTCCCATTGGTTGCTTTCAGCAAATCGAGTATATCACTGAAAGGAGCCTAAGTCAAAACAACGCAGTAAACACGACAAATACTCTACGAGCAAAATTACTTCAAAAAACGTGTTGACTTCTGTATGAAACCTGGGTATAATCGAATTGTTATGAAAAGCAAGTTTGTGGGAGTCAGGTTGAGCAATGCCATCTGGATCTGGCGAAGCGTTAATTTAACTGAAGCGCTCGCTGGAGACAATACATAACGTCTATTTAAACCAATTAACTATATTAAGATACTTAACAGCCGCGAGCCACTTCAGAGGAAGAGCCCGCGGTTTTTTGCATTTAATATAAATAGATACTGATGCAGACCGGGGTTATGCTCCGGTCTGTTTTGATTATCCGGGTGTAGTTGCTCTTCTCTGAATGGCGAGGCTATTTGGGAGAGCAACTAATGAACGAATATAAACCGAGTTTCGATGAGTTTATCGAACGCTCTAAACTAGGCAATGTAATTCCTGTCTACCGGGAGATCCTGGCAGATATGGAAACCCCGGTTTCGGCGTATCTCAAGGTTGCCGGTTTGGAACCATCATTTCTACTGGAGAGTGTCACCGGCGGTGAGAGAATCGGACGCTTCTCATTTGTGGGAAGTGGCGCATCAGCAGTTATCCAGAGTAAGGACAACACTGCGACTGTTAACAGGGATGGTGTCAGCAGAAATCTGACGCTGAGCCCTGGGCATGATGTGCTGCATGTGTTGAGTGAAATACTCTCACAAGTAGATTATGTCCCTAATCCCAATCTCCCAAAGTTTTGCGGTGGAGCAGTTGGTTATATCGGCTACGATGTTGTAAGGTTCTTTGAAGAGCTGCCTAACACATCCATAGATGACCTCAATATTCCGGACTGTGTTATGCTGCTGGTCGACACACTGCTTGTATTTGACCATGTTAGCCACCGGATTCGAATTGTCCACAACGCACACGTCGGAACTGATCCACAGAGCGCGTATCAGGAAGCAATTACTAAAATTGAAGAAATCGCTTCCAAACTAGCACAACCGTTGAATTATATGTCTCCTCAGGCAAGTGTTGCCCCTATTGCGGTAAGGTCCAATTTCAAGCAGCATGATTTCGAGCAATCAGTTGAGAGCTGTAAAGAGTATATCGCAGCCGGTGATGCTATACAGATTGTCCTGTCTCAGCGTTTCGAAGCAGACATCACAGCCCGACCGTTTGATATCTACCGGGCACTTAGAGGACTGAACCCATCGCCATATATGTATTACCTCTCACTTGGAGAGTTGGCGTTGGTAGGGTCGAGTCCTGAAATACTGGTTACTGTAGAGGGAGAGACAGTGACCACAAGACCGATAGCCGGCACGAGACCAAGAGGCAACAGCGAGGCTGAAGACACTCTGCTTGAAGCTGAACTGCTGAAGGATGAGAAAGAGCGCGCAGAACACGTAATGCTGGTGGACCTGGGTCGCAATGACATAGGCAGGGTATGCGAATATGGCAGCGTTAGTGTTGATGAACTGATGGGAATAGAACGGTATTCCCACGTTATGCACATCGTATCCAATGTTACCGGCAAGCTGAAATCAGGATTGGATCAGTTCGATGTTCTCAGAGCGTGTTTCCCAGCGGGAACAGTCAGCGGAGCTCCCAAAATCCGCGCTATGCAGATCATCGATGAACTGGAACCTACCCGCAGAGCAACTTATGCAGGAGCTATCGGTTATTTCAGCTATTCAGGTGATATGGATACTGCAATAACCATTCGCACAATTCTTGTTAAGGACGGCAAAGCCTACGTTCAGGCTGGCGCTGGAATTGTCGCAGACTCAGTTCCTGAAACCGAGTTCATCGAAACAAGAAACAAAGCCGGTGCATTAATCAATGCTATTGAAGTCGCAGAACACGGATTGAGGTAAAATCCAATGATCATAATGATAGACAATTACGATAGCTTTACATACAACCTGGTCCAATACTTCGGGTCCATTGGTCAGGACTTGACAGTATTCCGCAATGATAAAGTCACTGTGGAAGAGATAAGGGCTCTGTCTCCCGATTTACTTGTGATTTCTCCAGGGCCTTGTTCTCCGCACGAAGCCGGAATATCTGTTGAACTAATAAAGCAGATGTCGGGCCATGTGCCAATATTTGGGGTCTGCCTGGGACATCAGAGCATAGGTGCAGCATTCGGAGGCGATATTATCAGGGCAGGCAAACTGATGCACGGGAAGACATCGATGATAACTCACGACGGTAAAGGCCTATTTGCAGGAATGCCTAACCCGTTCCAGGCGATCAGATACCATTCACTGGTTATCAGCAAAGAGACACTGCCAGATTGCCTGGATGTCACTGCACACAGCGAAGATGGCGAGATAATGGGAGTCAGACATAAAGACTTCCCTGTTGAGGGAGTGCAGTTTCATCCGGAATCCATTCTCACACACAATGGCATGAGGATAATCGAGAATTTTATCGATTTTCAAAGAGACTACGAAATTAAAGAATCCGAAATAAGCCAGGGGGCCATAAGATGATAAGAGATGCGATAGCACGAATAATAGGTCGTGAGCACTTGACCGCTGACGAAGCTGCAGTTGTAATGACGGAAATCATGGATGGTGAAGCTACCCATTCCCAAATTGCATCCTTACTGACCGCAATGCGTATGAAAGGCGAAACATCGGAAGAGATTGAGGGATTTGTCAGGACTATGCGCGAGAAATCCATTCGAGTTGCTGTTTCGGAGCACACGGAAGTAGTCGATACATGCGGTACCGGTGGAGACAGATTGAACACATTCAATATCTCGACAACCGCAGCATTTGTTGCAGCAGGAGCCGGAGTTCCAATTGCTAAACACGGCAACAGAGCAGCGTCAAGCAAATGCGGCAGCGCTGATGTGCTTGAGGAACTGGGAGTGAATATCACTTTGACAGCACAGCAGGTATCTGAGTGCATTGCAGAGACCGGTATCGGATTCCTGTTTGCACCATCCCTGCACCCTGCAATGAAGCATGCTGTAGCTCCGAGGCGTGAGATGGGTATCCGAACGGTATTTAATCTACTTGGTCCAATGACCAACCCAGCTGGTGCATCCAGGCAGGTGATCGGCGTTTTCTCTCCTGAATATACGGAAATAGTAGCTCATGTTCTGATGCGCCTTGGCTCTACCCATGCAATGGTCTTTCACGGAATCGATGGCTTGGATGAAATATCTACTGTCGGCCCAACTATCATCAGCGAGTTGAAAGCTGGAAAAGTCACAACTACAACCATGGATGCCGTCGATCTTGGCCTGGCGAGAGCAATGCCAACAGAATTGTCCGTAGGAAGTGGTTCATTGCAGGAGAGCGCACAAGCTTTGATGGATGTACTGAATGGCAAACACGGCCCGAAGAGAGACATCGTGCTACTGAATGCTGCCGCTGCTCTGGTAGTCAGCGAAAAAGCTGCATCCCTGGAAGATGGAATATTAAAAGCTGCGGTGTCAATTGACTCCGGACAGGCTCTGGAAAAACTGAATCAATTAAAAAGTTTCAGTATAAAGGTGGCAGCATGAGTGAACAGAAGAGTAATAACATACTGGATAACATACTGGATAACATACTGGAACGCAAATATGAGGAAGTGCAACGTCTCAAAACAGAGTTCTCGATATCTGGTTATATTTCACGTATTGAGTGTCTTCCACCGACAAGAGATTTCGGAGCTGCATTGAGACGCAATGATACCGGGATCCCGGCAGTGATTGCGGAAGTTAAAAAGGCTTCACCATCTCGTGGAGTGATAAGGGAGGACTTCAACCCGGGTGAAATCAGCAGAGCATACGAAGCAGGTGGGGCAGCAGCCATTTCTGTATTGACGGATGCAGATTTTTTCCAGGGTTCATTGAGTTATCTTTCCGAGGTTAAGGAAAACGTGCAACTCCCTGTCCTGCGCAAAGATTTTATAGTTGACGCATACCAGATATTTGAAGCAAGAGCAGCCGGAGCAGATGCTATTTTACTTATCATTGCGGCACTTCAGACAAACAAACTCCACGAGTTAATGGACATAGCTCAGAGTCTCAAACTTCAATGTCTGGTTGAGGTTCATGATGAGCCTGAGATGGAAATTGCTTTGTCAGCCAATGCAGAAATAGTGGGTATTAACAACAGAGATCTGAAAACATTCGTGACTGATATTAGCACGACTCAGAGGATTATAGAGTCATTCTTTTCTGATCAACAAAATAAAGCACCCATACTTGTCAGTGAAAGCGGGATATTTTCACACTCCGATATGATTACGCTGGGAGAATGCGGTGTGGATTCGGTTCTTATAGGTGAGGCTCTTATGAAAGAGACTGATATCGAAGCTAAGCTCAGGGAGTTGGTGAGATGACCAGGATCAAAGTATGCGGGTTGACAAATCTTGATGATGCCCGTGAATGCGTGAGATTAGGTGTGGACTACCTCGGCTTTGTGTTTGCTGATAGCCCCAGACGTGCTGATCCTGCGGTGGTAAAGCAGATTCGCAGAGACCTTGGTAATTCGGTTCACATGGTTGGAGTGTTCACGGAAGAATCAGATGAAGTTCTGGAGATAACAGACAGCTGCGGACTGGATTATGTGCAATTGCACGGGGAGCAAAGCGAGAATTTCGCCAAACAAATTGGTTCTGAACGTGTAATAAGAGTGCTGCGGGTATCCGACATTGAAAGCCTGAGCGCCATACATAAATATCAAGCCGCTGAGTTCTATTTATTCGACACTTACGCAAAGAAGATTCAGGGTGGCACAGGCACTGCCTGGGACTGGGGTCTTTTCTCAGGAGTGGATTATCCTGGCAAACAGATCATCCTTGCCGGTGGGATTAATGCTGATAATGTCTGTGATGCAATAAATACTGTGCATCCTTATGCTGTTGATGTATCCAGTGGAGTAGAATCTGCTCCTGGAAAGAAAGATTACGAGAAACTGGAAAGGTTGGTTCACAATGTCACAAAATGCGATTAGTCTGCCCGATGTGCATGGGCACTTTGGAATATTCGGCGGCAGGTACGTGCCGGAGACGCTTATACCAGCTCTGGATGAACTCTCTGAAGTCTATGCCCGCTACAAAGATGATCCTGAGTTCACATTCGAACTTGAATACTATTTATCGGAGTATGTAGGACGCGAGACTCCGTTATATTATGCAAAGAGACTGACTGAAGTCCTCGGGGGAGCTAAGATTTATCTTAAGCGGGAAGACCTTTGCCATACCGGAGCTCATAAACTCAATAACGTTATGGGGCAGATACTTCTGGCTCGCAGAATGGGCAAGAAGCGAATAATCGCAGAGACAGGAGCTGGACAGCATGGCGTGGCTACTGCAACTGCCTGTGCGCTCTTCGGATTGGAATGCCATGTTTATATGGGACTTGAAGACACAGTTAGACAGGCCCTGAATGTGTTCAGGATGAGGCTGATGGACGCTGAAGTGATTGAAGTGACAGCTGGCACACAAACGCTCAAAGACGCCACCAGTGAAGCAATCAGAGACTGGGTGACCAACGTTAATGATACGCATTATATAATCGGCTCAGTAATAGGCCCCCACCCCTACCCAATGATTGTTAGAGATTTTCAGTCAGTGATTGGTAGAGAGACCAGAACTCAATGCCTGGCAAAGGAAGGCAGACTGCCGGACTATGTGGTTGCGTGTGTCGGCGGCGGTAGTAATGCAATGGGGACATTCTACCCCTTTGCTCAGGACTTATCCGTAAGACTCATTGGTGTTGAAGCTGCGGGTGAAGGCACAGATACAGACAGGCACTGCGCAACCCTCGGCCTGGGTGAGCCTGGGGTATTGCACGGGTGCATGAGTTACCTGTTGCAGGATTCCGATGGACAAGTAAAACTGACACACAGCGTGTCAGCAGGACTCGATTATCCTGGTGTGGGACCGGAACACAGTTACTTCAAGGATACTGGCAGAGCGACCTATGTCAATGCCACAGACGTTGAAGCACTGACCGCTTTCCAGTTCCTTTCAAAGACCGAAGGAATAATCCCTGCCCTAGAGTCTTCACACGCTCTGGCACATGTTATGAAGATTGCTCCCAGACTGTCTAGAGATCAGGTGATTGTTATGTGCCTTTCAGGTAGAGGGGACAAAGATGTAGAGGCGGTTTCAAAAATACTGGAGGCAGGACGATGAATAGAATTACAGATAGATTCAATGCAATAAAATCCGGAGCTTCCAAACCTCTTATATGCTTTTTGACAGCAGGTGATCCGGACTTGGCTACTACAGCACGCATCGTTCCTGCAATTCACAAAGCTGGTGCTGACATAGTTGAACTCGGAATACCATTCTCTGACCCTATGGCGGACGGCCCGGTAATCCAGGCCGCTGGTTTTCGAGCTCTGCAAAATGGAGCAACAGTTGATGGAGTCTTTGAATGTGTAAGAGAGATCCGCAAGACTTGCGAGATACCTTTGGTATTGATGACATATTTCAATCCTGTTCAGCATTACGGCTTGGAAAGGTTCGCAAAAACAGCAATTGAATCAGGTGCTGACGGGGCAATTCTCACAGACCTGCCTGCAGATGAGGCAAATGAATGGGTTCAAGCCTGCGAGAAACATAATCTGGCAACAGTGTTTCTTGTTGCACCGACCAGCACCGATGATCGTGTCCGATTGACAGCAGACTGTACTACAGGATTTGTATACTGCGTATCCAGGCTCGGAGTCACCGGCACACAAAGTTCGCTTGCTTCCGGATTGTCAGAGCTCGTAGCCAGGATCAAATCACTCACCGATAAACCGGTAGCCGTAGGGTTTGGCATTTCTACTGCAGAACAAGTCCATGAGGTATCACAATCTGCAGATGGGGTTGTGGTGGGAAGTGCATTGGTAAAAGTTATTGCATCCAGCGCAACACCGGATGAAGCTGTAGAGAATGCAGTAAAGTTCGTTTCGGGATTAAGATAAATCTACAGGTCAAAATGCCGGGAAGATTCCGTTCACCCTGAGCTCAGTCGAAGGTGAATGCACTCCGTTCGTGCTTCGACAAAGCTCAGCACGAACGGAGTGCTCGTCGATCTAATTTTTTCGCGTATCCGACGTGATGAGCACTGGTCCTGGTTTCGTGTATAATACAAATATATTATGCGGACATATTCAACTAATGCGATAGTATTAAAACGGATCGACCTTGCAGAGAAGGACAGGATACTTACTCTGTATACCCGTGAACTCGGCAAGGTCTATGCAGTTGCAAAAGGGGCACGTAAACCCGGTAGCAAACTGAGCGGCTCCAGTGAACCATTTACTTATCTTCGGGGAATGCTCAGTGTAGGTCGGGAACTGGATGTTCTAACGCAGAGTGATATCAGGGAATCTTTCCCAAATGCAAAATCTACCATAGTCTCGCTGGCATATGGCTTTTACATAATGGAACTGGTCAATCAGCTTACAGATGACCGTCACCCTAATCATGCTCTGTTTGACACCGTTCTCAGCGCCATGTATGTTCTGGAAAGCGGTTCCGACCCGGAGATGACAGTCAGGTATTTCGAGCTCAATCTACTCGAAAGCATCGGGTATATGCCGCAGTTTGACTGCTGTGTCAGATGTGGGCTTGAGATGGGTAAAGAACGCGTTGCGTTCAGTCCCGAGATGGGTGGAGTTGTGTGCAAGGAGTGCGGTATTGCTCCCGGAGACTCCATATGGGTTCCTGGTGCTCTGGGTTCCTATGTCCGGGCTCTGGTCGAAACCCAGCCGCATAAGCTCAAGGACCTTACATTCCCGGAAAGAGCAAAGCAGGACCTTGCACTTACACTGCGGTGGCATATTCGTTACAGGCTGGAGCGAGATCTAAAGAGCACAGATTTCCTGGATATGGTGTCATTGAACTCTTAATTGATTGCTGCTATTTATTCACCCACGGTGAATGGATTAGAAATCGTTATATGTGCACGAAAATATCCTGTTTGCGAACGGGACGACTTTTGAACATTTACCAGTGCATAATCCAGTCAGTCTTCCTGGCCCATTCGCCAGAGGCGAACAAATATGGCAAGTTGTGATAGAATTAGTTGCTTGGCTCTCTCAAGGCAATAGATCGGAGGCTTTAGAGTGGATGCTCTCCAAACGATCAGATTTACAGTAGTCTTTGTGCTCTGCGGGGCTGCAGGGGTGCATGCGTTCTCCGTACATATGCTCGAATCGTTGCGCGTGTTTTCCATGCGGCGTATGGTCTACCTGATATACTCAGTCCTACTCGGCTTGTTCTCAGTGTTTGGTTTCTTGCTGATGTGTTTTTCCATAGGTTTTGCAGGTGCAAAAATAAAGGCTCCTGCATACGAGGGCCTTGGGTGTATGCTGATATTAGCATATTGCGTTCTAGCTACAGGATTATCAGACCGTTTTATCAGGCATTAAACTAAAACGGACCCGCTGCACAGAATGCAGCGGGTCCAGTTTATTGCAGTTTTGCACTCGATGATCTACTTAACTCGTCGAGCACCTCTATAACGGGAAGAGTAGTATGCACTGCTCACGGAATCTGTGGTAACTCCACGACCGTAATTAGATGCATGAACAAACTTCCCACCGCCAATATATATCCCTACATGTGATATCCCACGACCATTTGTTTGGAAAAACACAAGGTCGCCGGCTTTCAACTGAGACTTGGAAACTGACACTCCACGAGCAGATTGCGCCCTGGATGAATGTGGCAATTGCAGACCATACTTCTGGTATACATATCGCACAAACCCGGAACAGTCAAATCCTCCACGGCTTGTTCCGCCGCTTCGATATCGTGTTCCACAATATGCCAGTGCCGTTCGAATCAGTTTATTCTTTGCAGGTGTATCGCCGCTATTTATTTTTGCTGTCTTCGTTGCGTGTTTTGCCTTGACGGCAGCAACACGATTTTTGGCAAAATGCGATGTGCGTGCTACTTTTGAAGTTTCCTTTTTTGCTTTCGCAATCTTCATTCCAGGGATAACTAACTTATCTCCCAGTTGAAGCAGAGACTTCTCGCTTAACCCGTTCGCCTTGGCCAACTTTTCTGGTGTTGTCTTGTAGCGCTTGGCTATCGTCCAAAGATTATCTCCTGAACTAACTACATGCTTACCGCCAGAGCTCTTTACACTAACACTGCTTGATGCTCCACCTTTACCTGGAATTATGAGTTTGTCCCCTAATTTAAGGAGTTTCTTTTCGCTCATTCCGTTGGCACGGGCGATGCTGGCTGCAGATGTATGGTATTTCTTGGCGATAGTCCACAGGTTGTCACCAGGACTAATCTTGTGGCTTTGATGTCCAGCTGATGCCGCCGTCGCAATGACAAACAACATCGACGCTGCTAAAGTGGTAACCAATATGCCGCTTAGTTTTGTTCTCTTCAAGACATCACATCCTTTCAGAGCATAATTTTCGCGGTAACTAAAATCACTCCGTATAACAGGTGTATACGGTTGAGTGCCACACGCGGGCCACAGACCTAATACTACAGATACATTTGAAACATGTCAAGTGTAATTTCTATAAATATCAGTTCCTAAACCTTTTTTTACACAAAAAAATCTCCGCACACACTGACCCATTGATAAGTGTATGTGGAGCATCTTGCGCATCTTTTATGCTGGTATATATATTGGTTGCAATCACATTGCTCTTTAGGGTTTTTGCTTTAATTCTTGACACGTTACTTATTTTACCGGCAAAATACATTAGGAATAATATATTATTCTACCTAATTCAGTAAATATTTCTCAGGAGACAATCTATTGCTGGATGTCATAGTTAACAGACGCAGTGTCAGATTTTATCGAAACGAACCTGTTCCGGATGATAAAATATCTGAAATAATTCAGGCAGGCTTTTATGCCCCAGGAGCCCACGGAAATCAACCATGGCATGTTGTAATAGTCAAGGATGCCGAAACCCGCAACAAACTGTCAGTCATGCACAAATGGACCAGGCATATCCGTTCTGCTCCGGTATCACTTGTTGTATGTGTAGATAAACGCGAGTTACCACAATTCTGGGTAGAAGACGCCGCGTCATTTATGTCGAGTCTGCTTCTGGAAGCTACCAACCAGGATCTAGGAAGCTGCTGGATAGCAATTCGCGGAGTGGTTGCAAATGGTATTGACTCCGAACAGACAGTCCGTGAGTTATGTAACATACCGGAACACATGGGAATATTGGGAATAACGCCTCTGGGTTACGCAGCCAGACACCCAGGACCGCACATATCCACAGTGCCTGAAGATAGAGTGCATATGGAGAGGTTCTAATATTACAACGAGTGACTGCAAAATCCGTTCGTGCTGAGTTAGTCGAAGCACGAACGGACATTGTTAAGGCCTATGGTTGCACGTCTATTGTTTTTTCCATCCGGTAGATGACGAATCCTGGTGCAGCACCTTTGGGCTTTCGGACATATTTCCTGTGAGTATGGTCTATCGGGACAAGCGAAGAGTGCTTGGCGTCTGAGTTAGCTGCGGCTATTCTTGCACCCTCTAATAATACCTTGGGTGGTATCACTCCGGAATGCCCACCGGTGCGGATAACTACATGTGCTCCAGTTATACTTCGTGCATGCAGCCAGATATCATTCGGTTTGGCTACTTTCTGTGTCAAATAGTCATTTGATGTGGAGTTTTCACCATACAGTATCTCCCAGCCTTCTGGAGTAATAACACGGCGTATTCTGTGACCTTCGAAATCTCCCCTGTCATTTCCCGGCTCCTCAGAGTGTTTGATCTCCCTGAGCAAATCCTCTGCCACCAGAGACTCACGCAGTCTCTTAATCTGGTTAACATCAACTGCCGCATCAACAGAAATCCTGGCAGCATCGAGTCTTCTCAACCGGTCGAGAGTTTCCTCACGCCTGGCGATAGAAGTTTGCGCTGCGTCTTTCAGTTTTTTATAACGCTTGAAGAATCTGTCAGCATTTTCACGTGCAGACATTTTCGGGTTTAGTTCTATGGTTACTTCCCTGAGATCGGGGTCATAGTAGTCGACCAGCGAGACTGATGTTTCTCCTTTAGGAATAGTATGCGCAGATGCATTCAACAGTTCCCCGATTTCTTTGTGTCTTTCTGCTCCAGCTGCTTCTTTCAATGCACGATCGTAAGACTGGACCTGATACCGTGCATATTCAGCAGATTTCCGGATCATCTGGATTAGTTGATTGCGCTGATCGGTCAGGACTATTCTGGAAATCATAGCATTGTAGAAAATATCCATTGCCAGGCAGATGGAATTTTCTGTTTTTATAGTCATGTCCGAACACTGAACGGGAGTGATTGGATAGATAAGTATGCTTTCACCACCTGCAAATGCAGTCACAGGCTGATAGGCTTCTGACAAAACGATTGTTCGAAGGGTCTGAAAAGACTTAGATACTGTCAACTCATCAAGTCCATCTCCCCCACCCGCTCTGTCTACAACTTCCTGAGCCAGGAATGGACCAAACCCGCTGAAACTATCCAGCATCCATTTGATGATGGCTTCACGTGGAGCAACTTCCGGCAAGACGTCCAGCCAGAGTGTTTTAAACAACTCTGAACTCGCAACGCGTATATCCAGTTTCTCTGATCCTGGAGGGAGCTCGTAAGGTTTGCCTGGTAGGATTTGCCTGACACGGCTTACGGATTTGCCGACGGTTTTCACAGCTGCAAGTATAGTGTTGCTCTCATCAAATAATATGAGATTACTGTGCTTACCCATTATCTCGACAGCAAGAGTCCGCTTGGGCAAATCCCTGGCTTCGAATTCCAGGTAGACTATCCTATCGAACCCATAATGCTTTATCCCTATGAGGAAATAGCCACCAAGATGCTTTCGGCATGTCATGCAAAATGTCGTAGGCTGCGGGAGTGATGTGCGCTTGATACTGCTGATCATAAACCTTGAAAATCGGGAATCAGCACTTAAAAACAGTTCATGGCTTGCACCAGGATTGCGCAGTTCCAGCGTGACATCATAATCATTATGCTGCCTCACATTCTGCACCTTGGCGCCAATTAGAATCTTATTTAGTTCACTGATCACCGCCGCAGTGACCAGCCCATCAAAACTCATTTTCATATAATAGCCCTATTCATTGTATGTGTAGTTGCCATCTTGAGGAATCCGGGATTGGCAGGCTGGAAGCCTGCACCACAATTTAACCTATAAAAACTACAGGCTTATGATGACAAGTGTCTTATGCCCTGCAAATTCTTCTCATTAACCGCTCCAGCTGTGGTTTGGCTTCTTCATCCGGCAGATAGGGCATAGTAAGCATAAACCTGGAACCAGGAACTGCCAGATCAAGCATCTGATTGATAAACTCATCAGGGAACCAGGCTGTTATCAACACAGTTTCTCCTGCAAAAGCATCAATTGCAGGCTTAGGACCCGGAGTCTGAAAGACTCTGTTTAAGCCTCTAAGCTTAGGTATTTTTTTGAAGCTTGAATACTGATGATCAGCTGTAGCGCAGCAGTGGAGGGATATTCCCCCATAACGGCTACTCAGTGTCTGAAGTGTCGGCAGGCAGAATTCTTCGAACATAGCCACAGATAATGATCCTGCTTCGTCCTCTGAGACCCAGGCACCCATTTCAGGAGGCGCCCACATCTGGGGGCAGTGACATAGATTGCAGTTAGGGACAATCTTCATCAACTGGTCTATAAATGCTGTCTGCAGTTTGTAACACTCCTGAGTCAGGCGCTTAACGCTGTCCGGAGCATCACACATTGCAATAAACAGGTCCTCTTTACGCCAAATGAGAGCAGCTATATCGAACGGGCTCTGCATATCAGGCACACTTATCGGGACATCAGGTCCAAGCCGATCACGCAATTTCTGAACAGCTTCAAGTATACGCTGCATCGGTTCAGCATCCAGACCTGGCGATATCAGGCGGTCTGCTTCCTCGGGAGTGCTGACCAGCGGCAATGCACAGGGGGGAGAGTCATCATAGATATGCACAGGACATCCAAAGGCAGCTGCAAAGCACTCTGTACCTGTTGCAGGGCTTGCATAAGGGACACTGTCGTCCTCGAGCAAGAGATGTCTTTCCAACCGCTTCTCGTAGGTTTTCACAAATATATCTATGAATTCATCAACCGGTTTATCAGATATCGAGACATCACCGCATGAATAGTCTGTTGGCAGCGGTTCCGCCTCCATAATAACACCGTGTCCTCTGAAATCACCCAGAAATAGATCCGTTATGAACTGTTTGTTCTGTGCTATTCTATTGCTCATTGCTATCCCTCAATCGACTATTCAGGGATCCTCAACCCATTCCCCCTTGGAGAAGGGGGTTAGGGGGATTGAGGATCACGAGTGATTTTTCTATATAAACCGATTACGGTGATTTAGTTCGGTCAATCCCCCCTAACCCCCTTCTCCAAGGGGGAACTACGTGGGAATAGACTTATGTACCGATTATCTCCGATATTGCCAAATCAGGCTGATAGATTGAAATCGTCATTATCTGCTTGATCTTTTATGCTGCTGGTCTTGGTTTTTTCGTCGAAATCTACCCAGATCGTGTTGTCTACTGCATCGTGAATGGACTCGATATGGGTAATGATAATAATCTGTTCAAAACGTTTTTTAAGGTTCTGAAGTAAGGAGACCAGATTATCACGTCTGCCTTCATCCAGTGAACCGAACACCTCGTCCATTATCAATAAGGACAAGTCCTGCCCGGCCCTGTCAGCTATCATCTGTGAGACAGCCAGCCTCAATGCAAGGTTAACGACATCCTGTTCACCGCCCGATATAACCCACTTCTTTTCGCCATCATCTCTTATGAATGCCCGGTAGTCTTCTTCAATCTCCAGAAGACCATATCTGCCATCTGTAACTTCGGATAGTATTTCACTCGCTGTAACTTCGAGCTCTGGACGAATTCGTGCGTTTAAGTCATCCCGGAACTTGTCCAATGTTGAATGCAGTGTATGCAAGTATAACCTGCGTTCGCGTGCTTCTTCAAGTTGATGTGCCTGTGTGCGATACCTTTCTTCATCAGCAACAGCACGATTTAGCAGTTCTGCTGCTGCAGTAGCCTCAGATTTGGAGCGCTCACACTTGATCCTGGCTTCAGTAAGTGCTGCCTGAGCTTGATTGAATTTTGATAGCAGTTGATCGTGTTCCGATTGAATAAATCCCAGTTCGCTTATTAGTTTTTGAGCCTCATTTATCTGGGTGCTGGTCAGGTCTATGGATTTGCCGAGTGAATCCATTTCGGATTTTATCTTCGGTTCATTTTTGAGGTTCTCTGCAAGGCTGCCATAACGGATGCTTATTGGTCGTGAGTTTTGGCCGTATTCAACCAGGTAGTCAAAACGTGATTTATCGAACTCCGGCAGACCGGATAATTCGGTTTCAAGGACTGCAATCTGGGAGTGTTTTTCATAAAGATCGTTTGCTGACCTTTTGGCTTCCCTGACAGCTGCTTCACACTCAGTAACTGATTTTCTAAGAGTTGGAATCCTGTTCTTCAGTAAGTGCAGTTCCTGCTGCTGCGCTGTAAGTTCTGCAGATGGCTTTGAAAGTTCAGCAAGCTGGGATTCCAGGGTCTCATTATATGTGGTAAGGTCACGAATCTGGAGATCAAATCCTGCTAGAACAACTGATAGCTCCCCTGCAAGCGGACGTTCGCAGGTAGGGCAAGCACCGTCCTCACCTGCCATTTCTATCTCATGTCTTTTGGCAGATAGTTCAGCAATGCGGGTGTTAGTGGCATCACGATGTGCTTTGGTTGTATTTATTGCAGCGATTCGATTGTCACTGAGTGTCTTTACTGATATCTCAAGCTCCTGCAGCTGTTTTTCAGAAACTTTGAGATCTGATAACACCGCAGTACATTTTTCTTCTGCACTCTTTAATAATCCAGCTGATTCTGTAAGCTTTATGATATCCTGCTTCAAGATGGATACGGTAGTGTCGATTTCTTTCCTGCGCTCACCATATTTGATATTGCCTCGAAGCTCTTTGAACTCTGCTGCCATCGCGTTGATCTCAGCCATTTTCGGTTCTAGAGAAGCCATCTCAATCCTGGCATTTTCCATTTCCTTAAGCCTGGTCTGAACTTCCGTGAACCGGCTCTGCAGATGTGAAAGCTCAACATTCGATCGATCTATATTTGTAGAGAGTTCGACATTGCGGACACGTTTTTGTTCAGACGCTTCTATCTGAGGACGGATAGCATCCTGGGCCACATCACATTCGGACAGTCGCACTAGTGATGATTTAAGTTCTGATTCTGAATCGGTTGATCTTGACTTGGCTGACGTGAGTCTGCTTTTAATCTCTTCAGCATCTCCAAGCCCCTGCATCAGACCATCAATATTTGCATCCAACTGCCTGCGTTCGACAACGACCTTTTCGCGAACCTTGGTAATGCGCTCATATCCAAGCATCTTGCTGATAGCAGCAGCCCGTGCAGGTCCTTCCATACGGCTCATGAACTCAAGGTCTTTCTGCGCAGTGAAGAAACTGTTGAAAAACGCCCGGTAATCCATACCAAGCATCCGTGCCAGTGCTTCCGAGACTTCTTTTTGGCCTTTGCGGATCACCTGACCGTTTTGCTCAAGGGCAGCGATTGTAGTTCCACCGCTTGAGTCCATTCGGCGTTTTATGGTATAAGTCTGGCCTGAGAGCTCAAAAGTCAGTGCGACATTGACCTTTGCACCGCCATCGGATGCTGTAGAACGCACCGTGGAGTTGTTTTCACGGACAGCAGGAGAACCATACAATGCCCAGGCAATAGCCTCAAGTATTGTTGTCTTACCGGAACCATTCTGGCCGACTATTGCCGTGACTCCGTCCCGGAAATCGATCCGGGTCGCCAGGTGCTGCCTGAAGTTTTCTATATATATGGATATAAGTTTCATAACGATTCTATCGGAGCCTCTCTGTGCAAGTAATCCAGCCCCATCTCCACAAAAACCTCTTTCTTCACACCGGCCGGTAAGTCGGACGAACCAGCGAACTCAGACCACTCATCTTCAAGAGTCCTTACCTGCCCGGTTTCGGTGCCATCAGATGTCCGTCTCTGGACTCCGGGCTGCCGCAACTGCAAGTCAAAATGAAGCGCCTCTGCTCGAACAGTCCGAATATATCCAAAGTCAAGATCCTTTTGAATCGCCCTCGGGATATTCTCGACAACCAGGCGGACTATCTTATTGGTATGCCCTCCATCGATACCGGCCAACCGGTTGGCAATTGCAGTTACAACTTGTTGAGCAGACATTTCATCTGCATCAATTTCCCGGACATCAATTGCTGCCCTGGTCTCTATTTCGTGGAAAGCTATAACTCTGCGCTCATCAAGATCATACTCAATGAACCCCTTCGGTATGTCGATCTCGCTCCAGATATTGCTGCTGGTATATTCCAACGAACCCGAATAATACGCATTCTCTGCAAGTTTTGTATAACAGTGATAATGGCCGAACGCTATGTAATTCCAGGCATCACTTATTACCCGCTCACGGGATATTTCCAGGCTGTCGTATGCCTGCTTTAACACCCCCTCGACTGTCCCATGGACAGTCATCACATTGTATTTACTGCTGGATTCAGGCTGAATGGATATCGCATCCAGATGCTCAATTGCTCTGTGACACAGGCATAATAGTGATAAATCCAGTTCTGGGAACTGCAGGACCTCTTCATTTGAATGCACCACATAAAAACCCGGAATATTGCGAAAAAGATCGAGTATGCAGCCGGTGTCCAGCGAACGCGGAGTCTCGTGATTGCCTCCAAGTATGACAACAGGCGTATTGGTCGATGCACGAAGTGACAGAAACTCCTGAAATGTGTGCTCAATCATCAGGTTGCTTGGCCGGACGACATGAAAAAGATCACCTGCAATTAGAATGATATCCGGCTGGAGTTGTTTTACTTTGGTCATGCATTCTCGAAATGCAACAAAGACATCAGCTTCTCTGGTGTTGATACCTACGCTATTTGTCCGGGGATATGCACGGTATCCCAGATGGACATCCGATATATGAACAAGTCTCATTGATTAGTCTCTCTCAAACGGATCAAAATCTGGGCCATGTTTAGGGGCTTGAAGCTCAAACCCGGTCCGGTCATTTCTTGCAACGCTGACATTGGCTTTCTTGCGGATAGCTTTCCGGAACTCCTGAGCGGAGTCTCCGGTCTTGCGGTGCATGGTCTGGTGCATCGCCCGGACTGCATCTTCCTGGTCAATTCCGGCTATTGCGTCTTTGATGTCGTTTCTTGTAACCGATGAATCAATTCGATTTAGATTCCTGAAAATGGCTTCACTCAACTCGATGTCTTCTGATGGGGGAAACATCCGGGTGCCATCAGGCCCTCTCAGGACATTCGGCCTGGGGAATTTAACGAATATCGGCTGATTGAAGTGAGGATGATGGACCATCAGCTGACCCTTAGACAGCGTAGCCAGTTTCTCCTTGGTTGCAGATGACAACACCTGGTAACCTGGGGTAGCAAGTTCATCCATGTCCATTCGACCATAAATTGCGGTTGCACTGTTGCCAACGATGCGCTTGTGAACCTGGCTTCTGAACTGCTGTGCACTAAACAGGACCAACCCGAGATACCTGCCGCGTTCGGAAATATCCAATAGAGTCTTTTTCAGATAAGTCTCCTGGCCTTCGGATGGAGCGTATTTATTTAACTCATCCACGACGACGATTACATTCTTGACCCCGAGTCTATTCTTCTCAAGGCGCTCTTTAAGCTCGCTGACTACTCTGGTAAAAACAAGGTCCTGGGCCTGCTGGTCCATCTGGGCTACATCCACAACATTGGTTGTCCTGTCCTCAAAGAAACCCCACGGCAAATCAAGGTCGGACTCTTCGGGACTGATTAACCCCTTGTATCTATTAACCAGGTTGGAAAGCCTGTTGTGGACTTTCCGGATAGTGGCATAATGGTGAGTCTGGTACTGGTCTTTGTTTGTAGCTTCCATAAGTCTGGTTACACAGTCAAACCACTTCTCCAGGTCCTGGAAATTGTGGACACTTACCTTATCATCACCAACTGCCACGGTCTGGTCAACTACCCGCTGGCGTATATATTGGATCAATGCATCTGCCTTTGCGTCTACATCATCCCTGTTCAGGACAACCTCGGTATATTGCAGGACCTGCTTAAGTCCCCAGCTAAGCGGCCTCACAGAGTTTGCCAGACTGGCGTTTGTGCGGAGGGTGTTGAGGTTGACCATATCCTCTTTGAATGGTGCATAATATTCCACTTTTGAAAAAGGTTGGCAGGCGACACCCAGTTTTTCATACATAGCCCTGTCGGTGTCATCCAGGCTGCAGACACCGGCCCGCTCATAGACTTCTATATACGGATGGGTTTCATCGGCAGCCGCAGGGAAGTCCAGATAGAGCATATCTGAACCTTTGACATTGAAGCAGACTACTGCGACGCTCTCGTTGTAGCGTTGGAAAATACTCAGTAACACAAACTCGATGGTACTTGTCTTGGTTGCAAGGCCTGATACCCCTGTTAGATTGAGGTGAGCTGCTTCCGGACCAAGAAGGAACTCAGCATCCAAATATACAGGAGACTGCATATCCCCATTTTGGTATAATCCAATCGGGATTCCGCTCTTTTCCTGATAAGCATCCATCCGCAGGGCCTTCCCAACAGCTTCATCATCCGCAAGATAGACAGGCGCTACAGGCACTGGCTGCATAGGTTCCTCAGGAACTACCCGCAGGACCGCTGCTTTATAACGACGGACTTCCGGTCGAAGAGTCGGAGGTTCGAGCTGCGGATCTCCTTCAGAACCAATATATTCATGCAGAGCAGATGCAAGGTCTGTAAACCCATATGCTTCAACTACAACCCCATAGACTTCTTTTGCTTCTTTGATTACAACGACCAGAGTCCCGATGCCGACCTTGGATTCATCACCAGTCCAGAATGAGAAGCTATATGCGGTGCTGGGGTCTGACTCCGTAGCCACCACCCTGCCGATCTGTTCGAGACTCATATGTTTTTTGTCCTTTTAACATACGTCACCCTGAACTTGTTTGCAGGGTCTGTTTTGATCCTGAAACAAGTTCAGGATGACGTACCTCTCTTCAATTGTAATTATAGACTGAATACTATCTCCCCAAGAGCATCGATTCCAGCATTGCCCAACTGGGGGCCTTTGCTCTCAGGAAAAGTTCGCAGTCGTGAATCGGGTATATCAGTTTGTCCCAACGGGAGTCCGGCAGGCTGAGCGGTGTTCGTTCAGCCAGAAGCCGTCGAGAGATATCATCAGCTATCTCAATAGTCCGGTCACATGCAGCGGCTTCAACTCTTATCAGCCCAAAATATGCATCTCTGCCCTCATTCGGTCGCATACGGAGGTACCAACTGTATACATCAGGTCGTTTTCTTCCCTGTGGAATAAATATTCTGCTCCTACATCCGGTCTGCATTCCGACAATTCTCTGCTGTTCTTCAACTGCAAAATACTGTGTCTGGTGGCTCTTGATGACTCCGACTATCTTTGGTTCACTATAATTGTGATAATCACCGCAGAGTGAACCATCAACTAGCAACCAGTTGCCTGAAGGTTCATATGCTCTAAGCCAATCGCTTACCAAGCCCTTTTCCAGGCTCTCTCTTTGTGCGCTGACTTTATGGTTGGCGTTGTTTACGAAAGCCAGAAGGTTGTCGTTACCATTTATTATTTCATCAGATGTATCGATAATCTTAACGTCTTTGCCTGACAGCCAGTCAACATCTGCATATCTCACAGGGCAGTATATAGCCTCTGAGGAATCGTGCGAATGAGTGCGCATTTTGCGGTCCAGTCCACGGCTTCGGATAACCGCTCCTACATATCCATAGACAAACGGAATATATCCGACAGTCAGAGGAGTGTGCACACGCTGCATACCATCCATAAAATGTGTGAACATTCCAGTTTCAGGCGACCCGACGCTGACCGGATCAACTCCGGAGGAACCTTCGACAACCTTTGCTGATCCCTTCGCGGGTTCACTCAGTGCCAGGCGAGATTCTTCCTCATTCAACATACGTCCTGAGACAGTGCGAATAGATGGATCTGATGACGATCGAACTGCGGATGCCAATGCCTGAAGAAGCTGGCTCAATGTTTTCAACCCCTGCCAACATGCAAGTCGGCAACACTCGATTAATGTAGATGCTGAGTATCTTCGTATCATGGTATCCAATACGCAAGAGGATTTCAAGCTGGATGCGGATATTTAAGTAATAGAGGGATATTGCCATTATGAATTGGGTAAATGGTATCAACGACATACATAAAAGTCTCCGGAATATTGGTTCCGGAGACTTCGCAAAAACTTGAGACCGCTCAAAGGCTCATTTTCCAGTAAACCCGCATTATTGGCCAAGCTGCGCTTTTGGCAGGCAGTAGAAACAAAAGAAGAGAGTGTAAATGCAGAGCATTTACACCGTCAATCATTAGCAATGCGGGCTAACCTTTGTCTATTTCTTTTTGATGTGTATACAAGGTCAGCTGTGAGTTCTTCTGTTTTCGATTTTGTCCATTTGTCAGAATTGTTTAATTTGAACCAAACTATTTCGGGGTTATCTCGGTCAAACTTTGTTTCACCACCGCTCCACGACACTTCTGTAATCTGTTTCTCACGGCAAGGGATACCATAAGTGAATCGATAAATTGGTTGCAGGCTAACTTGTGGTATGCTCCTAATTGCACTCTGCTTCCATGATACACCACCTATAAAGAGCACCAACACATAAGCAACGCCGACGATCAATATACATCTCAACGCTTTCTCACTGTTCATAGCTCAATCCCCCATATTTGTATTTCATTTACAGACATTTGATCCTAGAGCATGTGCCTCCCCGATATAAGGTATTCTTACCGAATTGTAGTGCATATTTTATGCCATTCAAGCAAATTACAAAATTATTCTTTGTGGTTTTTACAGGTTGATTGAAACAGTTGTAAAATTCTTTACAAAGAGTCCGGTTGCGGTTAGTGAATATAGTGTTTTCATATCTCGGGTATGAACAACGATAATAATCTGGACAGCAAGTATTTGAATTGCTTTACAAATAGATTGACACCGACTCGCTCAGAAAATCTCGACGAATGTGGCTCGCTTTTTATAATCACAAAACTACATGCAACAAAAACAGCCCCCAGGAATCGTTTCCCAGGGGCCATATGTTAGTATGTTATAAATCATCTATTTGTTAGACATTACTTCTGTAACTTCTTAAGTTTTCCGATACCTACCATTAAAAGTGGCAATCCTAAACCCAGTAGTGTATAGCTGGCTCTGGAACTGCACTGTATTCTACACCTGGTGGAAGCAGCATATCGACTCCACTCGGTCCACCAAAATCTTCAAAAAACTGGACTTCGAATGAATGTGAACCTGCAGTTAAGGACCAGCTGTTCTGGGCAACATTAGGACCGTGCTCTCCTCCATTGTCTACAACCAGATTCCCATCTATGAAAAGTAAACTTCCGTCATCAGAGTCTAGTGTGAATAAATAGTTATCATTTGCTGCTACAGAAAGAGAACCAGTGATATCAGCTCCAAAAGAACTGAGTCCATATGGATGCCACCCATAAGAGTTGTTCGTAGCAAACAATATATCTGGTGATATAAAAGAGCCTACTAAACTGGTATATGGAGCTCCTCCACCAGTATCAACAAAACCTGAATAGATGTCCACATTCAAGGCATTAGCCGGCATACACATTAGTAGACAGACTATGAATACGAGACACAAAGTGACTACGCATACCTTCATTTCATTTCTCCTTTTATTAACTTTCCCGGTATGACTACCTATCTAATGAACCTGCAATATTTATGCCATTGAGCCATAATTTGTAAAATATGCAGGTATATTTACTTGGGATTTCCTGACACCGCCCAAAAAGCTTCAAATGTGTACATAATTTCTACATGGTATTTGCTGCTGTTTTAAAATATCCACATGCAAAGTCCCTGAGAGTATGATCTCAGGGACTTTGCATATCGGCATTATATAGTAGGGAGACTACTTCCGTAGCCGTTTAAGTTTGCCCATACCTACCATTAACATTTGCAATCCAAAACCCAGTAGTGTAGCTGGCTCTGGAACTGCTTAGATTTACTGCCCTTGGTATAATATGTAAGTGCACTGGCCTGGCTGTTAATCAAAGAAACATGGAAAGCCGGTTCAATACAATTATCAAGCGGTGTTTCCAAAGTTGCAAAATGAAACGTCTTTGGAATGTTGTTACTGAGTGTGATTCTTGGTGAACTCCCTATTGCTGTCCAGCCAACATATTTTGCTGTTCCGGAGGTCGGGGAGTTATCCACCCAGGAACTTTCCATCACCATCAGCCAGGGAGTAACAATAACAACTGAGAACACAACCGTGCTTATTTGGTGCAATTCATCTGCACAGTCATGTCCAGTGTGGAAAAACTCATAATACTAGGCATATATACGGAAGTAGTTTCAGGCAAGACCTAAAGATTACATTCCGGCAAACCGATAAATATTACGTAGTAATCTAATCTCTCCTTTTTTCGTATTGCTTCTACTTCTCATAAAGACTTTATGTGATAACTGCATAAGTTATTGCATGAAGTCTATTTTTTACCATTTCAATTTTCCACTGATCGTGATCGCAGCAAACTTGATCAAGGTTGCTGCTTCATAGCTTACAATCACAAGGAAAAAAAAGAACGGCAATTGGGTCTAGCAAAAGCCGTTTCTTCTTTATTTACAATATTCAATTGTGGGGTTGTGAGAGGTTTGTATAGTAAAATTGATACCCTGTATAACCCAAATGCAAACTATATATATCTGCAGACCTTGTAAATTCTATTTCTTTCGATGGATTCAAGGTTTCAAATACCCACACAATCGCTCAAAAATCGTTTTAATGGGTATCCACTTTGTGAATGGGTGCAAATAATCCGGTTCCAAATTCAACAAATAGCAACGCCCCCAGGATCCATTTCCCAGGGGCTATATCATATCACCACTATGTAAGGGTTGGCTGTAGATTACTACTTCCGCAATTGCAAGAACTCAATAGAGCAAGCAAGTTACCAGCGGCAATATGAACCCTGCTTTGTATAGTGGCCTCGGAAGACCGGTATATATAACCGCACTCCCATGATATTGATATGCAGGAATTATGCCATACTGTAATTGTATTGAATTATCAGGTATATTTAACAGGTAATTTGAACTACTAGACAGCACGAATAGCAATCTACCGTATTTTGGCTCAGTCAATTGGCTTAACAGCAATTCAAGAATGCTTGTTCAGCACTTACCGAGGTTTCACATGCAGGGGTTTTACTCTTGCAATCAAACTAGTGGTGGGGACGAGAAGAGTCGAACTTCCATGAGCTAAGCTCACTTGGCCCTCAACCAAGCGCGTCTGCCATTCCGCCACGTCCCCGTTAATCATACGGTCAGAGGATGACCGTAAGGAAAGTATATCAATTGCATTGCTTACTTGTCAATGGTTAAATCAGAGCATAACAGGAAAACCTCTATCAGCCCGAGTTGCAAATGGCTGACATTGTTTCGCCCTTACTGCCGGTCAAGAGCGAAGCAATGCAAATAATGCGGGTTAGTCGATTTCAGAATAGTCTGCCGGTGATTGTTTCTACACTTCCATCATCCGTGTCCAAAATAGATATTCCTCCGCCCATTGATATTGCAACGTATTTTTCGTCCAATGACCAACCTGCTGATGGTGGGTAGAGATTTGCATTGATGGATGGGTATTCGAACTGGATTGTACGAGTTTTATTCCTGACTGCAAAATCCACTTCACCGGAATCTGCCCCTTGTCTCAAAACAACTACCTTTCTACCTGATGGTGACAGGTAGACTGTTCCAGGTCCGGGAACTGCTATTGGTTTTGTAAAGGATGACGGCCTGCGGGAAGGTGGTTTGAGCATCTGCCAGGAAACCATTCCATTATCGACTACTTGTACAAGCAGCCATTTACCATCAGAGTGCCATCGAAGCAGATTAACTGATGCCGGATTGTTGATTAGTATAGACTGATCGGCGCCATCATAGCTGACCCATCCAATGTCTCCGGAAAGTGTTACATACGCAAGTCCTTTACCACCAGGGTGAAAAGTGGGCTGCGTTCCACCTGAATGAGTAAGTGGTCTCAAGCCGTTTCCATCCCTGCTTAACACATAGATATCGGGCCAGTTTTGTTTACTGCGGGATTCCCGGTTGCTCCTGACCGGAGGCTGCCCTTTGTCATCAACTACTGCCAGATTATCCCCGCCGGGTGAAAAAGCGGAACTGGTAGCTGATCCCAGTCTGATTATTTTGTCTGCTCCGGCGCGCCTGTGCAGCAGACTTCCAACGCTGGTTATTTCCAGCTTTTCAAAATTAAGCTCAGCATTGTTTCTGGAAAGCAGAGGAGCAGGATTCACATCCTGTAAAGCACTCAGCATACCGTTCAATCCGTCCATAAACCAGGCATGCGAAGAGCCATTAATATCAACGGCTGTAAATGCAATCCCTCCATCTACCCAAGTAAGAGTGCCAACGTCCTGCCATTCTCTGGGAACTGCGCGATAACCCGCTCCCGTTCTCCACGCAGAATGTACAACCAGTCCATTTGGCCTCATTATCGAGACATTAGCAAGCCCGGCAGCTCCAAATAACGTCTGGTCTTTCCAAACCAAATCGAACAGTTTCCCAGCAATAGTCTTGGAAGACTTCGAATCTACATCCACTACAACAATCTCAGTAAAATCATAACCGGCATAATGCCTTTCAAAAGACACATATCTGTTGTCGGATGATATCACCGGATTGGTATCATATTTTATATTGGCTTGAGCACCAGTTTGCACGAAAAGCAAGGCAAGCAGAATAATTCTTAGATAAAAGACGCGCATACTCACACCCTCAACTCCAGCATTCAGATTATTCATACCCATATGGCTTCGTATACATCCTGAATATATGACCTCATATATGCTAATTCAGTTCCAACATATCATCGCAAACTTATCCCGGTAAAATCAGGCAGGTAGAAAGCATGTCAAACGGGAATATATAACGGATGTAATTGACTACTGGAGGCACAACTGGTGAAAATCACCCTGACTTTACTTGTTCTATTAACAACACTTACCTCTATATCTATAGCTGCTCCGCAAGGACTTCCACGGATGATAATGCCGGAAGGAGTTGGAGTCAATATTCACTTTACCGGCCGCGAAGATAAACAAGTGGATCAGATCGCCAAAGGTGGATTCCGGTGGATCCGGATGGACTTTGCCTGGGGTGGGATTGAGACTGTAAAAGGCAAGTATGATTTCAAAGCATATGATGAACTGGTCACCTCGCTTGCTCAGCGGAAAATCCGGGCGTTGTTTATACTTGACTACAGTAACCCTCTCTATGATGACAACAAAGCCCCATATACCGACGAAGGCAGAGCGGCATTTGCCAGATTTGCCGGAGCGTCAGCAGCCCATTTTAAAGGACGCGGAGTGCTCTGGGAGATTTGGAATGAACCTAATATAGGTTTCTGGCAGCCAAAACCCAGCGCTGAAGATTATGTAAAGCTGGCAAAAGCTGTGCATGCTGCAGTGAAGAAATCTGATCCAAAGAGCACCATACTGGGCCCTGCTCTGGCTGGTTGGGATTTCAATTACATTGAGTCTGCATGTAAACTTGGCATGCTTGAAGCTGTCGATGCTGTCTCTTTACATGCTTATGGCGCACTGAAACCAGAGGACGCATCCAAATACTTCTCCAAGATTCATGAGATCGTTCAAAAATATGCTATCAAAGGCAAAAAATACACCCTGGTCAGTGGAGAATGGGGATATTCCACATTAACTGGCGGTGTTTCTCTTGATAAGCAAGGGGAATTCATCGCTCGCTGCTTCCTCAGCAACACAATGAATGGTGTCCCGTTAAGTATCTGGTATGACTGGCACAATGACGGACCAGATCCCAAAGAGAATGAACATAACTTCGGAACAGTGTTCCAGGACTTCTCCGAAAAACCCTCATATAAGGCCGTCCACACATTATCCACTGAGCTTAAAGGATACGGATATGTAAAACGTCTATTCACCGAATCCGATGATGACTACCTGGCCTTATTCAAGAAAGGAAATGACTACCGCCTTGTTGCATGGACTACAGTCAATCCTCACAAGGCCAACATACTCACAGACAACTCCAGAGTCGAGATAGTGTCTGTAAACGGCGTCAGGAGCGTGCAGGAGCCAAAATCAGGGCGTGTGGAACTGGAGTTGTCGGGTGGAGTGCAGTATATAGAACCATCGAAGCCAAGCAAGCTCTGGAAAGCTGAAAGCGAACTTTCTACTACATGTGATTTGTCTCTCAAAAACGGCTCATTGCAAGCAACTATAACCGCTTCATCCCCAGACATTGCAACAGTATCTAGTCCTCTAAAAGTAGAGGGAGATGGCTTGAGCAGTTTCAAATATACGACGCGTAAGCATAATGGTATCACCGAACATGTGTGTACGGCGGATTATGTTGCAATTGGAGATGCCACCAGGAAAGCTATTGCAACCGTAAAGATAGCCGGAGTAAGTTTGCCTTTGCGCAGAATGTTATCACTTGATTCTCCGCTGGTTCCCCAGGTGATAGTAGCTCCTCCAACAGGCCGTGAGTTAGTCGTCCAGGTTAAACTCTCCAATGAGTTAAATAGTGATTTTACAGGCACTATTTCAATAGCAGACCCACAAGGAATCCAGCCTTCCGCTCCTGCAGCATTCAAAATACCGGCAGGCAAGAGTGAAGGATTCGCCAGGGTAACACTTGAATCAGACGCACCAGCAAACTTCTCTTTAGCCTGTATTCTCAAAGGCAGCAGTGGAAAAGAACTGGTCAGGACTCCCGTTCAGAGATATTCCGTTATTGAAACATTCTCCGGTGGAAATCCCGGTGATGCCGTGGCTGGATATGTATCTGTGCCTGATGGTGACTACAAAATCATTGCTAAATCCTCACTCACCTGGGCAAACGCTCCAGCCGGTGGACCAGGAACGACATGCGCCAAACTGGATTACAAAACTGAAGCAGGTTGGAGATTCTTCAGAGTTGCCCCTGCTAATCCTATGCCGATCTCTGGTGAACCGAAGAGTGTTCGCATATGGGTATCTGCAAATACGAACGGTGACCAGTCAAACCTCAGGTTTGTGGATTCCGAAGATGAGACATTTCAGGTGAGTTATGGAAAACTGGAATCCAGCGAATGGAGGGTTCTGGAAGCCAGAGTTGATGGCAAAGAGGGTTTTTCCTGGGGCAATAAATTGGATGGAATACTGCAATATCCTACCAGATGGGATACTTTATTTCTCGCGGATTCAATGAACAGAGCGGAGAGTGGATCCATATATCTTGGTCCAATGATGTTGGTATACTAATAACTTAATATATCTATACAAATCCACAAAGGGCTAACAAGGGATAATTGATCAACCATTTAGACCCTTTGTGGATTTTACAGAATAACAACTGAAAAGAAACACAAGTTGTTAAAGAATATACTTTGTTCATTCCTTCGCGGCTTTGCGTGAGGTTGACTTATTTTTTGCGCCGTTCGAGATTGTCTATTTTCTGGGAGAGTTCGTATACGAATGAAGCCAGATCGCGGTCTTGTTCTTTGAGGTTTCGGACTTCAAGGAGCAATATATCTTTCATCTGCTGAAGTATTTTACTCTGGGTGTTTCTCAGTTCCCGGACTTCCACGCGTACATCATCGATAGCCTGAGCAATTTCCCGGTCAGCTATAGCTTCTGCAGCCTTGGTAACCGCATTGGGATCTATCAGTGAATCGGTTAGAAAACGCTGGATAGACGCCCTGCTCATCAGCCGGCGTATCTCACCATCTTCTCCACGGACCAATATGGAATCAAGCTCACCAACACTCACTAAACGTTCTACAGCTTCATCAGAGAGTGCCAGTTGTGAGCGGAGGTCGTCCAGGGTCAGTTCGTAGTCTCCTACTCCCGCCCCTCCATCAACTTCAGGAAACACAACCTCCTCATGCACCTCGGATTCACGCTTATCGGAATCGGTGGTTTCAGCCCCCCACTCTTTCCGCAATCGGACAATCCCTATAGGTACACCCTTGGCGTCCTGTGTCTCTTCTGGATTAGTTGCGCTCAGTTGTTCTTCTGACATATTTTCCGCTTGGTATAAGATAAACATATTATGCCAGTAATAGGCATAGATATGCAAGGGAGGCCTTCGGGTCTCAAGCTTCAGGCTTAAGGAGGGGAATGGCTGTGCGCTAAGGAGTCTAGTTGAAAAGCTTTGCACAATAGCAATACTTGCGACTTGTAAGATTATATACAAGCCCATCCCTTCCTGAAGTCTGAAGCCTAAATACTATCCCTTCGGGCTTACCAGCAGGATGTTCTTCCAGAGTCCGCCAGCCCATCCTCTGTCGTGAACCTCTACTGCAACAGTGCAGGCCTCTCCAGGTGTAACGAATTCCGTAATATCTATAGGAAATTTCTTATCCCATAGATAATCGGGATCTCCATCACTTTTGCCGGCCAGCTTACCATTTACCCATACATAAGCTGTTTCATCTGCTGCTCCAAAGTATAGCACTACTTTTCTACCGGCAGCAGAAGCAGGAATATCGAGTTTGGTCCTGTACCAACCTAGTCCATCGTAACCCTCGTGTCCCTAGGCTTCCCAGAATTCCGCAATTCTAGCATTCTCCCAAGATGTATCATCATAGTCAGCATTAGACCATCCATCACTCCTGCCAACTTTCTCAGGATCAATTTTGAACTTCCAGACTGCAGGCACTTTTCCTATCTCTTCATAATCTTTCCAAATGTCACCAAATGTAGAATCATCATCCCAACCTGGCTGCATTCTGGCGCTATTGGAAGGCACAGGCACATCGGAGTCCAAAACCGCTCTCTGAAGTATTTTAACAGCTTCAATTATCATAGCTTCCGCCACTATGTCTTCGTTTGAAATCGATTTAAGCAATGCCACTGCCTTGTTTGCTGCAACACTCCCGCGTGTTCTGGCATCTTTGTCGCCTTTTCCCCATTTATCCGATTCACGAAAAGCAGTTGATACATAGTCTGTGACATCCAGGCTCTTTTGCTCTCTGTCCAATCGACGCTTTACAACATCCTGCTTTGCCATAGCCTTTGCCTGGTCGAGTTTGGCGTGCAACCGTTTAATTAAGTCAGCAGACCAGTCTCCCTCCGATGCACGGCATTCTGATTTCCTGGAATAATAAGTTATCTCATGCAGCAGTTTGTAGTAGTCCTCCATGGGTCTGGCGCACTCCGCAAAATACAACCTGAAGAATTCGCTCAATAATCTCTTAGGATCTTGCGAAGCATCCCAAAGCATCTGACTGGAAATATACATCGCAAGGTCATTAACAGGAGACCTGCCTATTATCTCACCACTGTAGCCTTTGACACCCATTTTCTTGTAATACTGAATCCGTTCACCTACCGCATAAACGAATGGAGTAGGCAGTGTGCTGTACTGATACCACTCATATACGAACTGCTGCCTGGATGTCTTGCCCCAGAAATCCAGCCGCTGTCGATATTTCTTGTTCCAGTTCAGTGTGGGCCTTTTGTCAAACAGCCCGTGAACCGTATCATAAGAATTGACTATCCCAGCCATAATCATTGGATGAGCTTTCATACCTATTGGAGGACCTGGTATATTTCCATATTCTCCATAGTAGAAGAGCCATTTTTCCGGATATTTCTTATATACTATGTCTGCAACCTGGTTGTTAAACTTCAAGACTCTGGTAGCCAGACCAACCTGTGGATCCGGACTGTCCATCGCCTTGCATTTTTCACACTCGCACCAACCCCCACCATCATTCGGACTCAATGAATAACTGCGCAGAGTCTTGTCATGATCGAATGCAAAAATGGCTGATTCAGCAGCAAGCTTTACAACATCCGGATTGGATAGGCAGCGTTGACCAGTGAGAACACGCTGCATTGTACCATCCGGAGATTTGAGAAACGGGAAATACTCAGGATGAGTAGAAAACATAGTATCCGGAACAAACCCAAAATAGTTGTGCCCGTGCATTATATTTATTCCACCCTGAAAAGTATGCAGAGACCACGCAGCATACCAGTCAGGATGTGCCAGTGTAGGAGCAACATTGCCATTATTCCAGAAGACTCTGTGCGCAAAATCCGGCTTATGAATTATATCGAGCTTTGAAATGGTAATGTCTTTACGAGAGGGAATAACTTCACCATCTGGATGAGGGAGAAAAAATCTACAGCCCAATCTTTTCAATAGCTCAACGACCGCGTAGTGTGTGCCGTTATCGTTCATGCCAACCAAAACAAGCTGATCTTTGAATGTTTTTAGAACGACGCCATCAAATCCAATTTTGCTTTCTTTAAGATCGGTTCCGACTAAACGCAAGGTTTCTGGATGCCTGCCAATTATTACCACATCTCCGGATGGAACGGTATCAGTCTTTATGATGGGTAACTGAACCCCGGCCATTTTTTGAATATAGACCGACAGTTCAGTTGCCGCTGCTGATTCCTCCGGTGTAGCTTTCTCCGAAACTACAATCCTTGCTACAGCCTGCCCTGACTTGATTAAATTCACAGCCCCAACCGGCATGCTCAATACGATTGATAATCCAATGACAAGTAAAAATGCTTTCATCCAAGCCACCCCTATACAGTCCAGAATAAGTCTATATAAATTTCTTAATGCTTGACGGCTAAAGTTTGAAGCCTATCCCTTCGGACTTACAAGCTTGATATTTTTCCACAATCCACCAGCCCCACCACCATCATGAACCTCAACTGCGATGGAACAGGTCTCTCCCGGCGTAACAAAGTCCGTTATATCAACAGGGAACATTTTGTCCCACAGCAGATTCGGATCACCTTCACTCTTGCCTGCAAGTTTTCCATTAACCCAAACTACAGCATTCTCATCCGCTGCACCAAAATATAGAATGATTTTTCTCCCAGATACAGATACCGGAATATCGAGTTTGGTCCTGTACCAACCGAATCCATTATATCCATCGTATCCCTGGGCTTCCCAAAATTCGGCAATCTTTATGTTATCCCAGAGTGATTCATCAATATCCGATTTAAACCATCCGTCCTTGCGACCGACAGAATCCGGATCAGTTTTGAATTTCCAGACCGATGGAACCTTTCCAATCTCCTCGTAGTCTTTCCAGAGACCTCCAAAGGTTATGTTATCATCCCAACCCGGCTGCAATCTGGCACTGACCGATGAAATCGGCGTATCGGAGTCCAGAATAGTCCTCTTTAGAAGCTTGATTTGCTCAATAACCATTGCTTCTGCATAAATGTCTTCATCAGAGATAGCATTTAACAGAGTGATTGCTTTGTCTGCTGCAACTCGGCCAGCATCTCTGGCCGCTGAGTCACCTTTCTTCCACAAATTCGCACATCGATATGCAGTAGCAACATAGTCAGTGACATCAAGACTTTTTTGCTCTCTGTCCAACCTGCGTTTCACTACATCCTGCACTGCCACCTCTTTCGCTTGTTCAAGCTTGAAATGGAGACGTGAAATAATATCCGGAGTCCAATCCCTGTCTTCGTGGAAGCCTCCAGGCCTCTTGGAATAGTAGGTTGTCTCATGGAGAATCCGATAATATTCCTCCATTGGTTTTGCACATTCGGAAAAGTAGAGCTTGAAGAACTCTTTTATGATCTTATTCGGATCTTGTGAGGCATCCCACAGCATTTGGCTTGCGACATACATAGCAATATCATTGACTGGTGATCTGCCGATTATCTCGCCACTGTATCCTTTGACCCCTATCTTGTGATAGTATGCGATGCGCTCAGCCGTTGTATTAACAAATGGAGTTGGTAGATTGCTGTATTGATACCACTCATAGACAAACTGGTTGCTCGAATTTTTAGTCCAGAAATCGAGTCGTTTAAGGTATTTCTGGTTAAGAGCGCTGGTTTTATCAAAAATACTGTGACAGGTGTCGTATGTATTTACTAATCCAGCCATAATCATCGGATCTGCTTTCATTCCGATAGGGGGGCCTGGAATATTCAAATAGTCAGCATAGTAAAACAGCCATTTATCGGGATATTTTTTTGATACTATTTCTGCTACTTTATTGTTGAATTTCATCACCCTCCAGGCAAGACCAACACTAGGATCCGGGCTGTCCATTGCTTTACATGCATCACACTCACACCAGCCGGTTCCATCATCAGGAGTAAGCGAGAAACTCTGCAAATCCTTGTCTGCATCGAACATTGCGATAGCTGCATCGGCTGCAAGCTTTACTACATCAGGATTCGAAATGCATCGCTGAGTGGATTCTGCATTTCCTGTATTCACGCGATGCATGGTGCCATCAGGTGTGCGAACAAGTGGAAAATATTCAGGATACTCCGAGAACATTGAAACCGGAACTATTCTGAAGTAGTTATGCCCTTGTTCGAGTTTCACACCCCCCTGGAATGTATGAGCAGCCCACTCGGTGTACCATTCAGGATGAGCTAAAGTAGCTTGAACATCACCATTATTCCAAAACACACGATGAACAAATGATGGCTTATGCACGATATTCATCTGTTTGATTGATATGTGCTTGCTGAGAGGGATCACCTCACCATCAGGATGTGGAAGGAAGAAACGGCAACCAAGTGTTTTTAGCAATTCTACTACTGCGTATCGAGTAGCTTTCTCATTCATTCCAACAAGTATGAGTTTACCGGGGAATGTTTTTAGAATAATTCCATCGAATCCGAGCTTATTCTCATTTAGATCGGTTCCAACAAGGCGTATGGCTTCAGGATGATGCCCGATAATTATCAACTCTCCTGAGGGAACTGAGTCACTCTTTATGATGCTCAACTGTGCCCCGCTGATCTTTAATATATATGATGATAATTCCTGTGCTGCAGTCAATTCTGCCTGCACAGCTTTTTCGCTGACAACGATTTTCGCAACAGGTTCACCTGATCTGACCAGCGTGATTGAATGAACAGATGTATGTATCACTGTCACTAACAGCAAAGCAAAAAAAAGTGTTTTCATTACCCAGCCTCTTAGAGTGATTTTGATCTAATGTATCGTTATATCAATGGATAGGATTATACCATAAACGATAAACTGAGTCAGGATAGAAGAGTATAGAGGGAATAATGGCGGGGAATAAACCGAAAATGCTCCAGGATTTCAAATAATCCCGGAGCATATGAAAGGGAAACATATCAGGGTTTAGGGGCTTCCAGCTCTTTGATCTTGTTTTTGATCTCCTGATTTGCCGGATCCATTTTTAAGTAATCTTTATATGTGTTTTTCGCCTTGGTGCGATCGTTTAGTTTCTCATAAGTCGCAGCAAGGTCCAGAATAAGTTTCCTGTCGAATGTATTGACTGCAGCAGCTTTCTCAAGATATTTGAGAGCTTCCTGGTCTTTTCCCATTTCTTTCAACAGTGTTCCCAATTTCTGGTTGATTCTGGCATCGTTAGGATTGGCATCAAGCATAAGCATATATTGCTCTACGGCTTTGCCATTATCAGCGGAGTCTGTATATGCAATTGCAAGTGTGGAGTGAACAGAAGCCAGTTTGGGATTGCCAACTGAGATAGCCTCAAGGGTCTTGATGGCTTCCGTTCCCTTTCCTGCAGTATGCAAAAGATGATAATAGAAAGAGTAAGGAGAGTTATCCTTACCTTGTTCAATCAAGCTCTTTATATAGGCTTGAAGATCATCCTGCTTGCTCTGGGCATTGTATATTCGCTCCAGCGCATTTAGAGACAAGCTTTGATCAGGAACAGCATCCAATGCAAGTTTGTATGAATCTATTGCCTGATCAGTTTTATTCTGTTTCTCTCTAATCTCTCCACATTTCTCATATGCATAGGCTTTTTCAACCGGATCGTCTGCCTTGACCAACTCCGAATATTCAGCCAGAGCACCATCCCAGTCTTCTTTCTTGACCAATAGTGCTGCAAGGGTTGCTCTGTAGTTGGTATTCTTCGGGTCGGATTTAACTAGTTTTCCGCATTCTTCTATTGCCTGATCACGCTTCCCCCATGAATCATAAAGGTTGACTATTGTAACTGGGAACGCAACATTTTTTGGATCGGCCTTAACCAGTTCACGATAAACACCGATCGCTGCTTCATAGTTCTTTTGTGACTCATATACCGAAACTAGTGACAGCAGAACCTGCATGTTCTGTGGTGATTTTTCCAGGACTTTCTTGTATTGCTCAACAGCGAGATCGTCTTTCTTTTGATCTCGATATATTCCAGCCAGGGTTAATCGCGCTTTCTCGTTGTCAGGTGACGCTGCGACTACTTTATCCAATACTTTAATGGCGTCGTCAGTCTTATTCTGTTTCTGCAAACAGATTGCAGAACCAATGCTTGCATCAATCTGACCCGGTTTAATGACAAGCGCCGCCTGGAATATACTGTATGCCTTGTCATATGTCTGCTGCCCCATCAACAGGTCCGCATAAGCCATACATAGATTGAAATCCTTGGGGTATTTTTTGATTGCTGCATCGTACTCAGCTATAGCTAAATCCGGCTTACCCTGAACTAAAAGTACATTTGCAATCTTGGGATAGATAAAAGTATCTTCAGGATACAGCTTTAACCACTTTCTGTATGTGGTTATAGCGTCATCGTACATTTTGCGGTTCTCTTGGACATAGCCATATACTTCCATCACCGATTTGTTCTTCGGTGACTTATCAATTGCAGCCTGAGCTGATTTGTATGCATCATCCAATCTGTTTGTTCTAGCTCTAATCAATGCTATAAAAAGGCTGGGTTCCGCGCTTTTAGGTTTGGATTTCTGGGCTGCAATAAAGAATGGTTCGGCCTGCTTGAGATTACTTCTCATATACAGATCCTGACCAAGTCTCATATTAGCTTCATAATTAGTTTTATCCAGCTTTATAATACGCTTAAGGGCGTTAATGCTCTTAGTATTCTGGCCTGCGGCCGCATACAATCGTCCCAGGTTCATAAGCGCGTCGACTTGAACACCTGGAAGACCAGATGCAGATTCATAGTGCTTTATAGCTTCCGGTTTTTTACCGACTTTCTCGGCTGCGAAAGCAGCCATCATTTGCAGGCGTGGATCCTTGGGATTCATTGCCAGCAGTTTGTTTGAATATAAAAGTGTAGAAGTATAATCTTTGGTTTGAGAGGACACTCTGACTAGATTGAGGAGAGTCCCGGGATCAGTTGGATTCATAGCATGAGCCTTGCGCAAGACTTCAGCTCCCTTAGCGGTATCGCCATTTTCCAGATATGCAATTCCCAGCATGCTTTGTATCTGGAAATTATCCGGCTTAATCTGTGCCAGTTTCATGGAGTAACCGAGAGCCTGTTTCTTATCTCCGATTTGGAAACTAATTGCACCAAGGTTGAACAATGCAGGTATGTTTTTCGGATCAATCTGTAAAACACGCATAAAATACGGTTTCGCCAGAACTGGAGCATTCTTCATTCGATAGATCATTCCCAGGTTCAACAAAATAGCCGGATTATTGGGACTGGCCTTGTCTAGTGTCATGTATATTTTTAAAGCCTGATCAATCTTTCCTGCTTTCTGGAGTTTCTGGGCTTCCTGAAATTGCAGTTCAAGATTCTTAACATTAGGTGCAACTGTCTTTGTAGATGGGCTCAACAGGTCAGTGAACCCGGCAGACTGTCCAATAGTTGCAGGCAAGATTCCGAACAATCCAGCGACCATAACTGTCGTAAGTATCAAAAAACGTGAAACAGACATCAACAAGACCTCACTGTTTATTATCTAGCCCGCTTTATTCACCAGATTCCGCTTTTGTCTTGCAGTTGAACCAAAAGAAAAGCTGGTCATGAAAAATACAGGCTAACGGAAATATTGGCTAGTACGTCAGTCAATTGTAAACGTATACCCACACTCAGTCAACGTCTGTAATAAAAAGAGTGTTCCATAAACCAGCCAATCAGTTGATTTTCAGGCAAATTCGGCCTCAAAACAGGCTAATTCTGCCCGGAACTCAACTTTTTCAGGTTTTTTGCATAATTTGAGCTTGTACTTATTGATATTTGTGGAGCTATTGCAGTATAATCCATCACGGTGCTGGTTCAAAATACGAGCGCCGGTTTACAGTAGCATTTGCTACTAACCTGCTGCATTCACTAGACTTTGCTTCTTTACGGTATTAGGAAAAAGTAGAGTCATCATGAATAGTGTAGGTAAAGGTTCTCATAACAAAGCCATCGGTGATTTTAGACCGAAGTGAATAGAGGTGCAGGCGTGGAGTTTTGCACTCTGGATGAAAGAAATATAGTTCAGTCTCCATATGGCAACCTGTGCGATCAGGATGTTGTAAGGCTGGCACAGAAATGTGATCAATCAGCCTCTGAGTACCTCCTCTATAAATACCGCAGCCTGGTGAGAACAAAGGTGCGATCATATTTTCTTATGGGTGCGGAAAAAGAGGATTTACTCCAGGTAGGAATGATCGGGTTATGGCAGGCAATAGTGGATTATCGCCAGGACAAGGATATTTCCTTCCTTTCCTTCGCCAGAATCTGCATTGAAAGGCATGTCATCACCGCTATAAAAACAGCAACACGTAGAAAACAGGCTCCTCTCAACTCATCCATTTCCCTGGAATATCCATCAGACGACAGCGATTGCGATTGGAACCTTGCGGATATTCTAGTAAGCGAACATACCATTGATCCTGAAGACATGGTCCTTAAGCGAGAAGATAGCACGCGACTTCAGGGAATGTTGCGTAAATTGCTTTCAGATTTTGAGTGGAGAGTGTTAGCTGGGTACCAGGTCGGCAAGAGTTATCGAGAGATAGCTATAGAACTGCAATGCAAGACCAAATCTGTAGACAATGCCCTGGCCCGAATCAAACGCAAAATATCCCTTGCACCCCACGAATGGCCCGGGATAACGGATCTTAACTAACCGGTTTGCGACTTTCAATTTATAAGAGGGAGTATTCCAACATACTCCCTCTTATTTCTGCTATTATTTGTTTGTCCCCTGGTTCCAATAACTGCCTCAGTAAAACAGATTACATTACCACCAGGATCTTCCATCGCCTTATTCTCTATTGAGGAACTAAACCCTTTACAAGTTTGAAAATGTCTGAATACAATACTGACACTACCAGCAGACATATGATCATTAATCCTACCATAGCGACTGCATTCTGTTCTCTCAACGAAAGCCTTTTCCGCCTCAATGCTTCAACTGCAAGCACGGCAAGAACCCCGCCATCGAGTAAAGGTATTGGAACAAGATTTATTACAGCAAGGCTGATACTCAAACTACCCAGTGTAGCTATGACCCAGTAAGGTCCGAGATTGACCGCAGACTGGGTTATTTTCCCAATCATCACAGGCCCCCCAACATCATCCTTAACCTTACGGCTGGCTAAAGTTGTCACCATCAATGTCGCAGCCATATAAGTGTGCTGGAAGCCCTGCGAAATCGATTTAATAAATCCCTCTCTTTTCAGCAATGGCTCAAGAGCAAACCCAAACACCCCGACAGAAACGTGATAACCGCTCGTAATATTTTTGTCTACAGGCAGTGTCAATGAAATTTTCTTATCATCCCTGATTATTACCAGATTAGTCGTTGATTTTGATTGGGACAAGGCCTGCAGGAACTGATTACCGTTTTTTATTGCCTTGCCATCCATTTTCAATAAATGGTCGCCAATCTTCAAACTGCTGGCGATGGGTTTTTCAAAGTCATCCGGTAAAACGCCTGCACCAGGAAATGCCCATTTGGCTCCGTGAAACTTCACCCACGTTAGATACGGTTGCACTGTGAGATGTTTAAACTCATCGTTTCGTTTAATCACTAGATCAAGAAGCTTTGCAGCGTCCTTTTCCAGAATTGTCTGCATATCACTGCCATTTTTTATTGGTTTTTTATTTATTGAAACCAGTTCATCTTTCTCTTTGATATCCTGCTTTACTATATCGTCGTCTACAAAGCGAACCGATGCAACGTTGTCCTTATCGAATGCCCACTCAATTCCGCCAGTCTGAATGTCATATCTTGGAACTCCAGTCATTACTTTCGGATCTCCCCGGCGGTCGATTTGCATGGTGACTTTCTTCCCGGGTTTTTTACGTATTAGACCGGTCAGATCAGATCCAAGATTCACCTTTGTATTATCAATGCTCAACACACGGTCCCCCGTGAGGAGACCAATTCTGGCGGCTTCACTCTGAGGGAAAACTGTTATGACACGATTGGTGGTTGTTCCGGTAGGAAAGCCCCAGATAACACCTATCATGACAAATGTCAGTGCAGCTAGAACAGCGCTGGCAAAAGGTCCAGCGAACACAACCAATGCACGTTTCCAGGCTTTCTGTGCCTGAAAACCATCCGCTATATCTTCCTGTCCCGGTTCTTGACCAGCAATTCTGACAAACCCACCCAGAGGAACACATCGGATATTATATTCCGTGTCACCACGTTTACCCAGCTTCTTGAGTATCGGGCCAAACCCGATGGCAAATTCATCAACACGCATCCCACAAGCACGAGCTACCAAAAAGTGCCCCATCTCATGGAACGCAACAAGAATCGTAAATATTACAATTACGGCGAAAACCGTTTCAAGAATCAAGTGGATTATTCCCCCATTAAGAACTATATAATTCAGACGCAATCTGTGAAGCAAGTATTCTAGCTTCAGCATCGACAGCTTTGATTTGTTCAATATCAGGACGAGAAATTGATTCATGGCGTTCCATTGTCTTACCGACAACTCTTGGAATGTCCATAAATCCTATGTTGCCATTCAGAAAACGCGCTACTGCGATTTCATCGGCTGCATTCATCGCAACGCAGAGCGTTCCCCCTACCCTTGCTGCTTCCATAGCAAGGGATAAACACTCAAACTTTGCCATATCAGGTTTGTCAAAAGTTAGGCTCCCGGAACTTACCGGATCATACCTTGGCAGTGCAGTATCCGGTCTTTCAGGATAAAGCAGAGCATATTGTATAGGAAGTCTCATATCAGGCAGCCCCAGTTGGGCTATTACAGAACCATCTGTATATCTTACCATCGAGTGTATAAGGCTCTGGTGGTGGATGACAACTTCAATCTTGTCTGCCTCTACTCCAAATAGCCACTTAGCTTCAATGATTTCCAGGCCTTTGTTCATCAACGTCGCAGAGTCAACAGTGACTTTACGTCCCATCTTCCAAGTCGGATGTGCAAGCGCCTGCTGCGCTGTCACAGTCTCAAGTTCGGCAACTGACTTATCTCTAAATGCTCCACCGGATGCTGTCAGAAAAATCCTGTCTATCTCAGATATCTTTTCACCGTTGAGACATTGAAAGATGGCTGAATGCTCCGAATCTATCGGCAGTATAGGAATCCCCTTTTGTTTTGCAGCTTCCATAATCAGATGCCCAGCCGCAACCAGGACTTCCTTACTCGCCAGAGCTACAACTTTGCCTGCTTCTATCGCATCAAGTGTAGGCATAAGACCTGGTGTTCCAGCCACACTGACAACCACCCGATCAGCTTTATCTACAACCGCTGCCTGCCTAAGTCCTTCTTCACCAACAACGATTTCAATTGACCTACTGCCAAGAGCACTTCGCAGATCAGCCAACTTCGATTCATCACCAATGCAGACTAATTCAGGAGAGAACTCTCTGGCCTGTTCAGCAAGCAGTTCAACATTGCTCCACGCCGCAAGTGCTGTTACTTTTATTTTATCCGGTCCAAGCCTGCGACAAACGTCCAGAACCTGGGTGCCGATAGACCCGGTGCTACCAAGCAATGATATAGTAAGTAGACTCATTATTATCCAGTTCAACTATAGAATAGGTCACCACCACCAAAGGCAGTGTTGTTTACATTACAAGTATATCAGGATTGCACCCCGCATTACATCTTATGCATAAGTTTGGCGTGTCATCCAGAATGCGATGAATGATCGACTCTGGTGAACCGTCAACTGCGCGGAAAAGCATGTCATCCATACCTGTGGACAGCATATAGCAATATTTACTCACAATAACCCGGTAATAATACCTGTGCTTGCCCTTTGGCGCGACTAATCATAGAATAATAGTACGAAGTAATAATATTCGACGTTTTTCAATCTGGATATACTAGACTTGAGCGTGTCGCATCATATGATTTCATTAGCTGGAGGCGTGTGAAAAAATGGCCAGGATTACTAGATTTGCTCTCGCGGGCTTATTGGGAGCTTTGATCGGGTGGCTGATTCTGGAACCGACTCCTTTTATGCCTGACAATGACAGAGGAGTCAGCGCTGCTGCCGTTGTTGTGGTAGGTTTATTGATGGGTGGATTGATTGGTCTGGGAATAGGGCTCTCAGGCTCTCAATCCGGACTTTCCAGCAGAGATGGAGTAAAGGCAATATTATCAGGAATCCTGGTCGGAGCCGGCGGTGGTATTGTTGGATTAACTCTTGGCAATATTATCTGGGCGCCATTTCAAGGGGCCATGGATACAGATAGAGTCTCCCCGTTACTATTTCTGGCATCCGTTTTTGGAAGATCCGTTGGTTGGGCATTGATTGGTGGCTTTATAGGGTTATCGCAGGGTATTGCTGTAATGTCCCAGCGAAAGATGGTAAGTGGTCTAATTGGAGGTCTTATAGGCGGAGGAACCGGTGGTCTGGTCTTTCAACTGATGGCATCTACGGGAACTTTTCATCCCGCTATCGTCAGATTTGTCAGTTTCGCAATCATGGGCTTTGCAATAGGATTATTTATAGGAATAATCGATGAGATAGCTAAAAAAGCCTGGTTGATAAAGGACCTGGGACGTGGAGAAGGAAAAGAATTTCACCTGTTCCGTCCAATCACAATGCTTGGACGAGATGAACTGGCTGATGTACCTGTGTATGGCGATTCTATGGTAGCCAAAAAGCACGCACAGATTGTGCAGAAGAATGACAGATACATCATTGAGGACCTTGGTTCATCTACCGGGACTACGGTAAATGGAACAAGGATCACCACTCAACAACTGAAAGACGGAGATATTATTCACCTGGGGACAAATAAGTTTATCTTCCGAACCAAAGGAAAAAGTCGTACGCCCAGCGGTGCCCCAGCACCCAAGTATGTCCCACCCACTGCTTTAGATGGCCCGGTCTGCCCATTCTGCGGAGGGATGAAAGACGCTCAAGGCAACTGTTCCTGCAGTGTTGGTTCAGCACCGCCACCACCTCAACAGAACCAGTATGCAGATCCTGTTAGTCAGCAGACCCAGGTTATCCAAATACCGGTTCCATCGGTTCAACAATCTATAGCACAAATCAGCGGTGTATCAGGTCCTTACGCCGGAACCAGCTTCCAACTCATCAATGGTCAGGTACTTGGACGGGAACCAGCAAGAGAAATCCCTCTGGTTAACGATCCTACTGTTTCCCGGAGCCATGCAAGGGTATTATGTGAGAATGGTGCCTGGATTCTGGAAGATGTGGGCAGTGCAAATGGCACATTCGTTAATGATGACAGAGTCACACGAAGGGAATTGAGACCGGGAGACATAATAAGAGTAGGTAACAGCAGTTTTCGTTTCGATATATAAATATATTAGCCTGAGTACTTATACGGATTCCCATTTTATGGAGGAACACAAATGCCCGAAAAGACACAGATGACACCACCGGATGATCCTAACCGAACGCAAATGGCGGATATGAACAGGACCCAAATGGCCAGTTCATCTTTCGCTGATTCCGGTAGGACTATGATGGCTGGATCGATGAATTCCCTGAGCCTCGAAATTATTCCGGAACGTAAACACATCTACACAAGCCAAATGGGACGAGTAAATATAATGGCGAAGCTGCATGCATCCGGCACTGCTTTCGGTGCACGTATGCCTGTAAACCTGTGCCTGATCCTTGACCGCAGCGGTTCAATGGAGGGTGAGCCTCTTGAATACGTCAAGAGAGCCTGCTGTTATGTTGTTGACCTGCTTGAACCGACAGATGTCCTCTCTGTAGTCTCTTTTGAAGATACAGCCCAGGTTATAATGCCGGCCCGGCGTGTTATGAACAAGGCACTTATCAAGGAACACATTCAACGTCTGCAGGTCGGCAACACCACAAACCTCTACGATGGTATCGCACTGGGAGCCTCACAAGTGGCCTCAGCAGCCTCTCCAGCCTATGTTAACCGGGCAATACTACTGACGGATGGTGATCCCACAACAGGCATCAAGGATTTCGCCTCGATTATTGGGCAGGTAGTAGAGCAAAAGAGCCGGGGAATCACTATTACAGCTCTGGGATTTGGACCGGAGTATAATGAGGAGCTATTGGCTGCAATGGCTAAACGTTCGGGTGGCAATTATTATTATATAATGCGGCCGGATCTTATTCCTGAAATTTTTCGCAAAGAATTAGAGAGTCTGATGATGTCAGCGGCAAGAAACGTCAGGCTGCGGGTCCAGATGTCCCGCTGGGTACAGCTCCGGCAGGTGTACGGCAAGCAACCAACCTTCGGCCACAGAACAGCAGAAGTGACTCTTTCTGATCTGGAGCGAGGTGAAGTGCAGACCGCTGTAATGGAACTCGAACTCGATGCCAGACCAGGCGGTCAGTATAGAGTGGCCCGCATTGAAATCGTATATGATGACTCGGCTACTGGTAAATCTGAAACGGTAAGCCAGGATATTGTCCTGAATTTCACCACAGAGACGTCACTGCTTGCTCAACCTGTAGATCCGTCTGTCCAACGCGAAGTTGAGTTGGTTAATATGTCCCTCAGTCTCGAAAGAACCGTTATGGGCATGAGAACTCAACAGGTAAGTTCCGGGCAAGCCATGGATGAGTTGAACAAGACCAGAATGATGCTGATGGACCAGGGAAGAACAATGCAGGCCGGTGAGATTCAAAAGGCAATGAGCGAGATCAATAAGGGCGCAGCCGTAGAGAAAACAATGATGGGTGCAATTATTGGCCTGGATAGGGAGAAGAAACAATGAGTGAGTCAAATAGCCCTTTGTCAGACGATAGAACAGTCTCGCTTGATGCAACCCAGGCTATATCCGCGCCAGTATCCGACCGAACCCAGATGGCTATCGGGTTGACATGTCCGGTATGTTCAACGGCTAATGGCCCGGCTGAGACATACTGCATAGACTGCGGATTCCTGCTTTCGGGCTCTCCTGTAGAAGTGGAGAAAATAGAAGCAACACAACCTGCCAAGCTGGTATCCGAAGATGGAATCAGGGAATTCCCCTTAAAACCAGGTCCAAACACTGTCGGCCGAAAAGATTCGGATGTGCTGGTAGTCGATGGGACGGTATCGCGCAACCACGCGGTAATATCCGTCAATGGCAACACAGTGCAAGTGACTGATGTCGGCAGTACAAATGGCACACAGGTTGATAAAAAAACTGTAAGTCAAGGTGAACAAGTCACTCTCACAGATGGATGCGAAGTCCGGTTCGGCAGCGTTATACTTAAGTTTACAGCCTCTCCGGAATGTGATACACCGCAGGCAGAATATGTAGAACAGAATGGCACAGATGAAACAACCGAAACTCCTGGTGAATCGCTTGCATCGGAAGACATGCCGGAAGCTGAGACTGGTGTAACCGAAGAGGAACCAAATATTTGCGGTGTTCTGCGTTCAAAGGATGGAAATTTGATATATAAGATATCCAAACCCACCTATACAGTTGGCAGACGTGATACCAATGATATAGTTATAGGAGATCCTTTCTGTTCCGGTTCTCATGCAAGACTTGATTGCGTGAACGGACTTGTCTCAGTCGTTGACATTGGTAGTAGCAACGGAACACATGTAAACGGTATACTTCTTGAGGCAAACCAGCCGCGAGAGTTGGCTTTCGGAGATGAACTGATTTTTGGTCAGACAGCTCTGACATTTGAGGAGGCTTGACTGGTTAATGAGTGATAATTTAGATTCCCTGAATGGAGATAATGGTCTCGAAATAACTGCCAGGTTGGAGCGTACGGATCTGGTCGGACGCAGTCTTGGCAACATAACGGGCTATCGGTTAATTGATCATAACGGAGTTGTTTTTGTCCTTGAAGAAGGCACAAACACACTTGGAAGACTGAAACGAGCAAACAATATTGTGCTTAAAGACCGTTTTTGTTCGGCTGTTCATGCTGAAATAATGAATGGAGATGCTGCCCTGATTCTGACTGATCTCGGAAGCACAAACGGTACATATGTCAATGGGATCAAGCTTGCCCCTGCAGCAAACCATTCACTTGTCCCTGGAGATGAGATAAGCCTGGGACATACACAACTTAGGGTTGAGGCAATTAGAGATGACGAGTCCTGATGAGGCCGTAAACGAGCAACAGACTCAGCCGGATGTCACGGCCAAAGTAAATACCCCCGAGTTATTGTCTGACTGGGAAGAAAAGGCACGACGTGCACTTTCAATCGAGTCCAGGATTACTTTTGGGGCTCATACCGATCTCGGTCGAATTCGTGAGAACAATGAGGACAAGTTCGAGTTCTTCGTCCCGGAGGATCTAGACACTCTGGCAAGAAAAGGCAGTTTATTTGCAGTGGCTGATGGGATGGGTGGACATGCCGCAGGGCAGATAGCCAGCGAAATCGCTCTTAAGACTTTGATCAGCTATTATTATTCAGACACATCCCCGCTAATAGAGGAATCATTAAAGGCAGCCCTCAAGAAAGCCAACGGGATGGTGTATGACTTATCAAGGGCTGTCGCGCAGCGTCAGGGTATGGGAACTACTGCTACTGTATTAGTTATTCGTGGAGATGAAGCATATATAGCTCAGGTAGGAGACAGCCGGTGTTACAGAATCCGCAACTCCAGGATAGAACAGCTCAGCGATGACCACTCCTGGGTCAATGAACAGGTAAAACTCGGTTCACTGACACCTGAACAGGCTATGATGTCTCCATTTAAGAACAGGATCACCCGGAGTATCGGTAACTTCCCAAGCGTGGATGTTGACCTTTTCACATTGACTGTAGAACAAGGTGACATTTATGTATTATGTTCTGATGGGCTTTCCGGTGAACTTGATGATTCCGAGATATTGAATCTCGCTCAGAATGGATCATGCTCCCAGATGGCATGGACTCTTGTTAATCAGGCAGTTGAAAACGGAGGGCGCGATAATACTACCGCCGTGGTAGTTGCAGTACGCGAACTAGTGACCGACAAACCAGCACGCAAGAAAGGCTTTTTCTCTTTTTTGAACCAGTGATTCTTCAGGAACATATTCTGGGGGTGCGTCCCATATTACATGTTATTGGTAAACAATAATGATGTACAGTTTGTCATTCCCAGCTTGACTGGGAATCCAGAAACCTATGTATTATCGAAAAGTGTGTTTCTGGATTCCCGATCAGGTCGGGAATGACATGATCTTGTAAGGTGATCTTGTCACTAACTTGGGATGCACCCATATAGTAGTATTTCTTGAAAAATATTTCAGCATCTTTTGGAAAAGTGACATTAGTCCATTCTATTTTTGAAGGAGTTATCATAGCTTGTCGAACGACGGCGTTAATATACTTGGTAAATACGAGATCATAAGGGAAATAGGCAGATCTAACGATATTGTCTACGAAGCAATAGACCCTACAATTGGCAGGCGAATAGCACTGAAAGAGTTGTTAATGCCTGACAATGCGCAGGGATCTCAACGCAGGGACAGGATTGAACGATTTCGCCGTGAAGGTCGAGCAGCTGGAAGACTGGCCCATCCCAACATCGTAACTGTATACGAAGTAGGGGTTGAGAACGACCGCTATTTCATCGCTATGGAGCTTCTAGATGGTCAGAACCTGCGCGATGCTCTGAAAGCCCGCGGAATGCTGCCGGTCAACGATGCCGTAAACTATACGATCCAGCTATGTGATGCCCTGTCATATGCCCATAAACAAGGGGTCATCCATAGAGACATCAAACCGGACAATGTACAAATTCTCCCAGGAAACCACATTAAGCTGACTGACTTTGGCATTGCAAGAGTTGCAGGTGAAACTAACCTTACTCAAGACGGCCAAATATTCGGCACTCCCAGTTATATGTCCCCTGAACAGATCAGTGGAAAGCCGCTTGATACCAGGTCCGACACATTCTCTGTTGGTGTGTTGCTTTACGAAATGGTCACCGGTCAAAAACCGTTTACTGGAGATGGTGTAGTAGCCATCACCTATGCCATAATGAATTCGGAACCTGTTTTTCCGCCTGGTATTCCGCCATATATAGCCAGTGCCATAAAAAAGGCACTCAGCAAAAATCCCGAAGATAGATATTCGGAAATCGAACAGATGGCAAATGATTTGAGGGAACAAAAGGTTGATTCCCCACAACCTCAGCAACAAGGCATATACGGAGGAACTTCAAGCCCATCCCCGTATCAACCTCAATACCCTCCAGCATCCCCTGCTCCTGCTCAACAGGCACAGCCGCCTTCAGGAAAATACATACCGTCGAGTCCCGGTTGGACCCCTTATGGAACTCCAATATCAAACTACGATCCTACGCCGCCACCCACCAGTGGAACTCCATTGCAAACTGATTACAGGGCCACTGTACCTCCACCAATAATCAGTGCCCCAACACGCAGTTTTCTGGGTCTGCTGATGTTGATACTGGGATTAGTGGGATTAGCAGCATTTTTTGGCTGGGCATTAAGCAGAGTATACTCAAATTATAAGATACAGCATTCCGGAGAAGCTGCGACCAGGTATTTTGACCAGGGAAAAAAACTTTTTGCTGAGAACAATTACGAGGGTGCGATAAAGCAGTGGCAGCTTGTAATGGAAACGGATCCCGGATCCCGCATGTCGATGACTGCGGATGAATACATATTTCGGGCGACAGTTAAACTTGGTGATCAGTCAATACAGAATAATGATTTTAAGAATCTGGCTATCATAGCCCAGAGGTTGATGTATTTGAGGAAAACTTCTCCTGAAGGTTACTTCTTCATGGGGATTTGCTTTGAACAAAATCAGCAGTATACAAAAGCAGAAGAATATTTTGGTAAAGCAACAAGATTCAATGCCGGAGGGGATAGTCAACCATATGTTGACATGGCAAATCAGAAACTTAAGGAGTATATACCAAATTATAATCCCCCGCCTGCTGATTCAGCTCCACCATATGTTCCACCTCCTGGACCATAATAGTTCAGTTTTTTGGTTTTATTCTACATACTTCCGGTTTCAATCAGGCAAAGAATGCAACCTGCATCCAGTTATGGGATTGATTTCACAATCTGCAATTTATTCCAGGATTATTCAATCTGTCCATACCGAGTAAATCGGAGCGTGAACAGACTGAACACAAGCCTGGAAAACAACCAATAAATCCTATACTATTTCTATATCTGCAACTGAATCTAAAATTCGAGTTGGGCAGTATGGGAAGCGTTTCACTTGATCCCTGGATGTAAGTCCTGTCAGCACCAAAACAGTGTCCAGACCGCTCTCAACTCCTGATATGATATCCGTATCCATTCTGTCCCCTACCATAATGGTCTCTTCTGAATGGGCTCCCAGGAAACGTAATGCCATACGCATCATCAGTGGATTTGGTTTTCCTATGAAGTAAGGTGCCACGCCCGTCGCCTTCTCTACCAGTGCTGCCATAGCACCACAGGCAGGTTCGATTCCACGTTCACTGGGACCGTTATTATCCGGGTTTGTGGCTATAAATCTTGCTCCATCATATATCAGGTTTACAGCACTGGAAATAGCAGCATAACTGTAGCTTGTGGTCTCTCCGATAACCACATAATCCGGATTATTATCTGTAAGCACGTAACCGACATCATACAGGGCTGTAGTTAATCCGGATTCCCCTATAACAAATGCGCTGCCATTGGGTTGCTGAGTTTTTAAAAACTGCGCGGTTGCCATCGCCGAGGTAAACAGCCTGTCGATCGGAACCTGCAGACCGGTAATTGCCAGCCTGTGCTGTAAATCCCTAGGTGTGAACATAGGATTATTTGTGAGAATGGCAAATCTAGTATCCGTTGCGATCAATCGTTCTATAAAGTCCTGAGCTCCTGGAATAGGAGTTTTCCCACGAATTATAACTCCATCCATATCAAGTAAATATGCTTTTTTTGCTGCCAAATCAAACCTCCAGCGTATTATCATTACATTTTTGCACGAACCAACGCTTTTCTGCAAACGAGTAACATTTCAGCCTACCAGCGGACAAGTTTTTCCACTTACCTTCTACTCTCATTCTCCAAGGATGATTATGCAACATATAAACACTCTGCAATCGATTGTTCAAGATTACAAATATACATGTTTATGTGCAATAATGTAGTGAATTAACGAATTCGAGTTGAGTGTTCATATGAGACTTACAAAGACGATGTTTTTTATGACAGCTCTATTGCTATCATGTTTACTAATCAGATGTGGCAGCGGCGGCAGCAAAACAGATACTTCGTCTCCGGTCATCTCAAGCACGGAAATGATCCCTCCGGATGTTAGCTTCCCGAGTGGCACTGTAACAATAAGGGTTGTCGCCACAGATGACACCAGCATATCTTCCGTGGTGTTGAATATCACTGACTCGATCACAGGCGCGGTAGTATCTCAAACACTCATCAACACAAGCGGCAACATCTATGAGACAAATGTTACAGTTTCGTATACTGGCGTAGCTCCTGTGGAGCAGACATATACGTTTAATGTGGCTGTAACTGATGCTGCAGGGAACACCAAGACGAAATATGTTAATAGAGTAGTATTTCGGCCGGATCTACCACCCAGTTTGTAGGATAACATGCTCCGCTTTGCGGAACAAGCTATACAAATCAAGTAACCGGTGAAAACTGCCTATATAACCAATGCAGTTATATCTCGTCCGGTTTCTGTAATTGCCAGCCTCTCAGGATATCCAGAGCACTGTGATCAGTAAGGTCCATATGAATGGGAGTAACCGAGATGCGATTACAATGCACTGCGCTTACGTCTGTACCAGGTTCCAAATGATCTACTGGAAGCTCTCCGCCTAGCCAGTAGTAGTCACGTCCAAATGGATCCGAGCGCTTCTGCAGTTCCCCTTCATAAGTCCTCTTGCCTTGCCTGGTAATCTCAATGCCCGTTATTTTGTCCATCGGCAGGTTTGGTATATTGACATTTAGCAGGGTAGATTCCGGCAGTGTATATTTGTTGAGCATACGCATTAACAAAAGAGCTATTTTGCCGGCAGTTGCAAATTCCATGTGCTTGTCATATCCTGCAACGGATATTGCAATTGAAGGGACGCCGGATATGACCCCTTCCATTGCTGCTGACACAGTACCCGAATAGGTTAAATCCCACCCAAGATTCGGTCCTTTATTTATACCGGAAACTACCAGATCGATAGGTTTTTCTACCAATCCCAGAAGCCCCAAACTCACACAATCCGAGGGGGTTCCACTGCATGCCAGGGCTTCTGCTCCATCCGCCAGCTGCACACTCTCCACTCTCAGAGGTTTATGTAAAGTAATAGAGTGCCCACATGCACTTCTTGGTCTGTCTGGAGCAACAACATAAACGTTGGCTTCTACCTGCAACGCTTTTTTAAGCTCAAGCAAACCCTCAGCATGGACTCCATCATCGTTTGTGATTAAGACATTCATAAGATTTCGTACAAGTCACTCCTGAACTAGAGGTTGGGATTCGGTATTGGAATTTATAGCAGTGCATCGTATATGATATACATAAAATGCAACCACTATAAGTATAACCGTGAGTTGGTGTGGGTGCAATGTCGGTAAATGCGGTTTCTGTTTTTATAGTAAATTCGTTTGTCAGAAAAGTTATTCACTATATCATATGTGTGCACAAACAAAATGAACGCGTGAATATTCAAACGACAACGCGCTTAATCCTTGAGCCAACTAAGGTCAAACAAATTGCAGGAACATCTGAACATAATTGGTAAATACAAAATAATCCGGGAGCTTGGGCGGGGAAGTATGGGTGTGGTGTATGAAGTCGAAGACATCTCCACTCATGCAAGGGCTGCCTTGAAGCTTATGCACATCCCTCAGGGTGCTAGTCCAGAACATATTAGTGAACTCACTGCGAGAATGTTAAGGGAAGCCACAATAGCATCTCAGGTTAAGCATCCCAATATTACGCAGGTTTACGCAAGCGGAACTCAAGAAGGCATACCATACATTGTTATGGAACTATGCCTTGGAACAACCCTCAGAGACTATCTGGGATTCGAGAAGATAATTCCCCCGCCGAAAGTTAAAGAGATCACCCTGCGAATACTCTCTGCTCTCGAAGCTGCTCATAGTATTGGGATTGTCCACAGAGACATCAAACCGGAAAATATTATGATGACGCGGGACGGTTCCATAAAGCTCATGGACTTCGGCATCGCAAAATTGGAAACGGATTCCAGAGTGACTCACGGCGGCGAGATGTTGGGAACTCCAGCCTATATGTCTCCCGAACAAATTTTGGGGCATACCGTGGATCACAGAGCTGATCTATTCTCTTTGGGAGCGGTTTTGTATGAATGTCTGGCAGGTGAAAAGGCATTTCCAGGTGATACAGCCACTGCAGTGATTAATCAGATAACGCAATCGAATCCTGTAATGCTGCAGCATCTACCAGAAGCCTGGGCTGGCATTATATGGAAAGCGCTTATGAAAGATCCTGATATGCGTTATCAGAGCGCCGTGCAAATGTCTGATGATGTACTGCAAGAACGTGCTCCTGGGGTGGATCAGGCAATATCTGTGCCAACACCTCAGCAGGCTGGCGCACCAGTGTCCATTAATGTCTCAACTCAAACGAAAATACCGTCAATAAGTCCGGACCGCTTGCCACCGTATGAACGTAACTATTCACCGTTTCTGGACCGTCTCCTGAATGAACCCATCCAAACATCCAGAGGTGTAGCGTATGGGAGTACACTTATTACCTTGATCACCTGGTTTTTCGTCCTACTGCTAATTGTTGTTAAGTCCCCACATCATATCTACTATATCAACGGACATTCTCATTCCAGCTACAATAGTGGTTTCTCTACTCCCTGGGTAGTCGGAGGCATATTAATCGGTCTGACCATCACAGTCACTATACAATACATCAAATGGAAGTATACTAGAGATAGTTGGCTTGATCAAGGATAATGCTACCAAGACACTGTCTATTCTATTCACTAACTTGATAGATATACTCAATTATCAAACTTCCAGCTAATGTCCCCCTGCTCAGGATATGCCGGCTGCGTATCTCTGTAATCCTTACCACCGTGATCAATAAGGCTGGGACCCAATCCGTGGAGCAGGAATCCCCTGCCCTGCATTTTGTAGATATAAGGCTTGCCAGTCATCACATCTTTCGGTATGTCTACTCCTAAATCCGACAGTTTGTCCGGATACACACCATGAACACTGTGATAGGAAGCCAATTTATATATGATCTTCATCCCGTTGATTGACGAAACAACCATGTCACGTCGTGATACTGATGAATCAACATTGGACAGAAGAAAACTGGATATCCAACAATATTTCGGCAATGATGATATCTCTGCCTCCATCTGCTTAAACTGACTGGCTGTATCGCGGTATGGTTTCTCTAGAAGTTTAATTCTTCTTTCCGTCTCGTTAAGATAACACAATTCATCCGCATACAGAAATGGTCTTAATGGAAGAGAATATGGAAACGTCGGCATCACATCGTCTATATTGATGCATTCTACCGATATAAAAGCCGGCGTAAGGAGAGCTCTTTCACCTTTGACTGCATTTACAAAACTCTGGTTGAGCTCTATTCTAGATAATCCAACATCTATTTGTTTCTGCATTTTCGGAGTGATCCTACAATGCCTGGCGATATCTTCTAAAGCAGACAACGCTATCCTAATTACCGCGATACGAGTCAGCTGTGATGGCACTGATTTCTCTTGTTGAAAAGCATCTGAAAGATCAATTGCCAACATCACCCAATTGATAGCTTGCTGTGTGTTTCCGGCCCTGGCTTCACATCGTGCCTTAATACAAAGCACACGACTCAGCTTCCTGATTTTATAATAATGAGGAACCAAGGTCGTAAACCCAGCTTTCCACTTGATTTCGAACTGGACATGCGGTTTCGCAAGAGCCGGAGCTACTTGTAACAACGGCTTATCTACCTTCTTCAGCATCGTCTTGACGGTAGCCCACCATTTACGATCATGCTCCCAGATTCTGGAGCGCGAACTGGGTAGCCCTTTGTCTACAAATAAAGCGAGCGGAGAAATAGGTCTAAAAATCTTCTCCAAATCAATTGCACCATTTTCAGAATCCGGGACTGGTTTCTGCTGCAGATCAATTGGATAAACAGGATCTCCGGCTGCTCTGATTTCCTGGAGTCTGGCTTGAACTTTTCGCCCCATAATAACCGTGGCTGCTCCATGTATTGCTACTATGATTATCACAACTGACAATATCGTCAGCCGTTTTCTCCACATCCAGAGCAACGGTTTGATAAATATGATCTTTGCCACAGATGATAGTCCTGGGATATTATTACTGCCAAGATCATTCACTATTAGCCCCCCATATCAAGCTCTTCTATATGCAAAGACGTTTGAAAGGATAGATTTTGTCTAGCTAATCCAAAATAATGCGTTTTATGAGCATACATGAGTGACTTCTGCTCATCTACAAACGTTATTCTACTACAGCTGTCATATCAAAGCGAGGTTATGAACGTGCCCGCGATTGTAAAACTATGTAGATTCATATTCATATCACTAGTTTCATAGTTGTTTACATTGCTGGTTGTATATTTATCCGCGGAATTCTAAGGGATCAAGGTATTAATATATCGGGACTCAAAAAAGGAATGACAAAGAGCCAGGTAAAGAAAACACTGCATCTCCCATGGTATACAATGCTTATTTACCAGAATCGGGAATGGAATGGTGAATCGCAAGTTGAGGTAATAGGCTCGTGGCCGCCGGGATTCTGGATGAATAGTGGTAAGCAAGTCGTTCTGTATTTCGACAAACGCAGCCACCTATCGGGTTGAAACGAAACCTGGTTTGATGGGGAATGTGCCGACGATGAGTCTCTGAGCCTATAGTAGTCAGGGTTGGAGCACTACTGGAAGGCAAGCCAGCCTTATTCACCAAGCTTCACTCTTGTCCGTTAGTAGGGACAAAACTGAGGCAATCACGAATAATGCGGGCCAATATGCTTCAACCCTAACCTCATATCTGTCATACTCACCCCATTTTACTTATAATGCTCTGCAACACACTTGCTATGTCACTGCTCCCGCTTGACTGACTGCTTGAATACTGTTGATAATACTGTTGAAGTAGACTTTTTGCAGTTGTGGTAGCGCTTGACGACGTTGTTGATGTTGAAGTTGATGTTGTTGCTACAAGGTCAGTCATTTCACCGCTCTCGGCTGCACTTGTAAACTGCGCCGCAAGTTCAGAAGCGCTGCTACCTGCATTCTTCTTGGCAGCAGCAGTCAATCCAGCTGCTATCTCTGAACAGGTAGTTTTGAACTTCTCAGGATCGGATTTCTGCAACTGTTGTAGTTTGTTATATATCTGTCCCTGTGGGGAGAAAATAACAGAATTTGCTGCACTCACAGATGTAGAATCTGTACTATCCAAAGAAGACGAAGAACTATCAAGCTCACTCAGACTCGTAGAAGACTGGTTAGTCAGTAGTTGTGAAAGAGTATATAGTGAATTATTACTATTAACACCAGATATTGATGACATTATTCTAGCTCCTTATCCTAATTACTATCAAAATATGTATCGACAAGTTGCAGCTGAACCTGAAACAGTTGAATAACTAAATGCAGTAAATTCTGTAACGGCATTGAGAAACAGCATTGCATCTGCTGCAACTTGCCTAAGATAGTGAATTGGCGTCGCATATATTTGATTTTTTGGTATGGAGGAATCAGATGATTGGTGGCGAACGGTTTAATTGAGTCTATGAATTATCTTAACTAGTGTGAGATAGAAAGAATATAATAACATAACAACTTTTTATGTCATTGTTTCCAAAAACCTGGTAATTGTACTAGGGTTTTTCTACGCAAGTGCCAATAATGGATACTAACCCGCTTTATTCACGAAGCTTCGCTTTTGCCCGGCAGTAGGGGCAACAGCTGAGTCAATCATTAATAATGCGGGCTAGCGACCAGGCAATTATGAATCATTGCGCCTATATGCATGACATATTAGTGAGAGAGGAATACTAAATGAGGATAGTTACGAAGAACAAATTTGCGGGCAAGTTGTCGATTTTACTTGTCCTTGCAATGTGTCTGACAGCCCTGCTTCCTGCCATTGCTGCAGAAAAGGCCGTGGGTACACCTATTGTTATATCTAGTAGCTCCGGAGGCTGTAAAATCAGCGATGGTAAGGGCGAAGGAATAGAGGTTGGTACTAAAGGCATAATCACCAGAGATGGCAAAGAGATAGCAAAATACGAAGTCAAACAGGTTGAATGGGGATATTCAATCATTTCGGTATCCGATCTCGCACAGGGGATGAGTGTTCAAGTTGGAGACAGCGCCCCCATCACTAAATTGCCGGACAACACCGGAGAGAAAAAGGTCAGCAAAAAAGGCTCATCAAAAATCATCTGGGTACTGCTGGCTGCCGGCGCTCTTATCGCACTGGCAGGTAAAAAAGGTGGTAGCCACAGTTCACCGTCAACTACAAACAACACCGTAACTATCACAAGCCAAAAGACAAGTATTACTGCCGATGGCTCTAGTAACACTCTCATAACAGCTAATGTAACCGACGCTAATAATGCAGCCGTAGCTGATGGAACTGCAGTCACATTCTCAACGACTGCCGGGACAATTCTACCGGCACAAGCAACTACTGTAGCAGGAAAAGCCACAGCCACGCTGACTGCCTCAACAACTCCTGGAACAGCTACTGTAAGTGCAGTATCCAGCGGAAAGACAGCCAATACAAATGTTGCATTTGTAACTGCCGGCAGTGCTGGAACAGCAAGCATCGTTGTAGCTGCAGGCCCTACTGACATTCAGGTAGTAGGCAGTGGGGGCACGCAAACACAGTCTACGATATCCGCGACTTGCAGAGATGCACTTGGGAATCTGGCGACTGGTGGCACTGTAACCTTTACATCCAGCATTGGAAGTGTAGTAGGTACGTCCACAATAAGCGCCAACGGCGTTGCTACTACGATTTTCAGCAGCAATGTGACCGGTTCAGCTACTATCACGGCATCATGGTCCGGAGTGCAGGGGACAACTACAGTTAATGTAACGTCCGGTCCGCCATATTCAGTTACCGTCGAATGCACACCTAGTTCTGTCCAGTGCGATGGTAACTCATTTGCTACAGTAAAGGCGACTGTCCGTGATGTAGCTAACAATCAGGTGACCGATGGTACTGTTGTAAACTTCTCTGTTCAAAGTGACATCAACGGCGGTGGAAATGGCACAATTACCTCCGAAGCCAGAACATCCGGTGGAATTGCCAATGCACTGCTTTTCACCAAGACTGCAGCTAATGCAACAAGCAAAGCTGGCACAGCAACAATTGTGGCACAAATAATTGCTGCTAACCAGCCTACTGGTATTCCTGTTCCAGTAGCAACCATCAACAACCATACTACTCAGGTCCAGTTCACATCTTTGGATGTTGCTGAGATTCATATGGGTGCAGTCACTCATAACATAAGAGGCTGGGATGTTGTCAACAACAGCACAAAGATCTCGGCACTCGTGTATGATTCCAATCACAATCCGGTTCCCGATGGCACCGCTGTGTATTTCACAACCACAAAGGGAATGATATACGGCAACACTGGTATTGCAAACAATGTGGCGCTGAGTACCACTTCACTGGGCAGAGCTGAGGCTACATTAGTATCCGATGCATCCGGAAATGCCACTTGGAACGGATTTGTTGATGTAACAGCAACCTGCGGTACCATTACATTGACAGAGCCGGGATTAGTCGTCTTTTCAGGATGGCCATCACCGGCACACTGCACTGCCCACATTTCTGATACCCAGATTATAAGTGTGGGAGGACAATCAAGTATTACCGTCGTTGCACTAGACATCAACGGCAATCCCATTGTAGACGGGACTGATATTACTGCGATCACCAGTAAGGGAACAATCACTGCCAGCGGAACTGGTAAGACGGTCGGCGGAACTGTGATGTTCACATTAGCTACCAGTACCGATCCCGGATCGCCGACACAAACCGGCGCAGGCGTAGTGACTATTAACATCGATTCCGGAGGCAGAAACCCGGAAACTGGCGGCCAACCGGTTGTCCTTACGACAAACTTCACAGTTATCACTGCACCATAGCGATTGCGTGCAAGGAGACATAGGGAGACCCTCCATCGAGGGTCTCCTTTACAAGAATACACTATGCGTTTACTCGCCATAATTGTTCTGATATTTGGGGTAGCATGCCTTGTTCTGGTAGTACCAGTCAAAGCTGTTGCAGCATATTCCATCTCTATGGATGCCGGCCCATCCTGCATCCCTGCAGACGGTAAAAGCTATTCACAGATACTCATTACAGTTGTCGATCAGAGTGGAGCACCAGTCCCAGACGGCACAGAGGCACGTCTGACTTCATCCGCTGGAGAAATTACTCCTATTGTCTATACATATGGCGGTCGTGGGACCGGCATCCTCACATCTTCTCCTTCTCCTCAGGTCGCAATCGTCAATGCCACGGTTCCTGGAGCATCCGGATCGATACAGGTTGAGTTCTCATCGATAGACGAAGTCCCCACAGGAGCCAGAACTATTCGGGTAGCTGGAGGAACTGTTGCCTATTCCACTGATCGGGACGTTGTAATGGCCAGCAGCAGTGTCACTATCGAATACAAAGGCCTGACCATTCAGGCATCCAGTGCTCAAGTCTGGCAGATGCTTGGACAGATCCGTGCACAAGGTGAAGTAACTATCAAGCACGGAGATCAAATTGTAACTGCAGATGCACTCAACTGTGACATCCATACAGACCGTATACGGGTGCTTGATTCAGGAGATAAATGTACTACCCGGACATTCGATGTCGGCAAGCTCAAGCTTATCAGCATTCAGACAGTGCAAGCTGATTCTCAGGATTTCACTCCCCTGGACAGCACCGGCACAACTAACTGGATTATCTCTCAAAGACTAGTCGTTTTTCCCGGGGAAAAGATACTCTTCTTCAAAGCTTCCATTTATGTGGGTGAATCCAAAATCATCAAAATGCCATATTATTCCTATAGCTACCAGAAGAGAGAATCCATTCTTCAGCAGGTTCAGTATTCATCAACTGAAGGAACACTGGTTGACCTGCCTTTCTATTATAGAATGGCCGATTCGGGAACTGGTGCGGTTAAGTTGCGTTATGCTGAAAGAGGCGATGAATCCGGCAGCTACTACAGGCCCCGCAGAGGAATGAGTTTGGGCCTTGAGCAGGCCTATACACTGAATGACAAGAACCAGGGCCGCCTCTTTGTTGATGGCGTCGGAAACTCGAGCCAGGCATTTGAACTAACCCATCATCTTGAATACGGTTCACTGGAGAAAAACGGACGCGCAGACTTTGCAGTGCGCTACCAACCTACTTCGAGCTATGCAAAAGGGATTTATAACACCACAATGAATGCATCCGGAGGGCTGGGTAACTATGATTACTCAGTTTTCGGTTACTTTGGCGGCAGCAGAATTCAGCAGTGGAACTATCTAGACCCGGCCAATCCCAGCTATATCGAGCAGTCAGACTGTTCTATCAGGACTGTGTTTCGTCCAAGGACCCCATTATCTGCACGCGGGGCACTGCGCATGTCACCGAGTTATACGATCGGCTATGGGCAAATGGGGTTTTCATCCACTGGAAGCAATCCATCCTGTTTATATCAGTCTCTCGGTATGGGATACAGCTTCGCTCGAACGAATAACCGCAAAAACAGTCTGAGTTTTGATGGAACTTCAGCGTTCACAATGACAGCAAATGGCAACAAAGGTATAAACCTGCGCATAGGGCCAACAATGAGAAGCCGCTGGAATGGTGGAAGTATGTCTCTGACATACACATTAAACTTTCAAGCCGGATCTACTGACTCTGTTTCTCTGCTCTCAAAACACCTGATCGGCGGCAACATATCCCTAAGCAGAGGAAGTAGATGGAACACCAACACATTCTTTGGCTACGGACTCGACACTGGTCGCCTGAACCTCTATTCCAATCTCAACTACAACCTTGCCGGTAAGTGGCAGATGCGTATGAACTATAACCTCTACCGCTATACGAACAAGTATAATGGCATGTCATATAAATACGAAACATCCTACGTAAAAACCGGAATCTACCGTCCAATCGGTCCTTACGAAGTAGGTCTTGCCTGGTCCCCCACAGGACAAGACTACGGGCTAAAACAAGGCAAACGGTTATGGCTGGAGTTTGGCGTGGGTGGATACTGATAATCAGACGTGCCTTCCAGGTATGAATACCCCGGAAGGCACACTGAAAGCTTATCCCAAAGACACTTAGTTACTGCGCTAGTCCCGTAAAGACAACTCTTCATAGACTTGGTTATAGTAAAGGCAGTTTTCAACCGGAGTGTTCGGAGGAATGTGGTTGCCCACTGCCATGAAGAACCCGGGGCAATTCTTGCCGATTGCCATACATCGTTCCACTTCTGCACGAATTTGAGGTTTGGTTCCAAACAGCAGAATTCGTGTGTCCGCATTGCCTATGAACACGTGGGTCTTGCCGTATTTTTCAGCGATATATTCCATATGCACTGTTGGTTCCATCACAAATCCCTGAGCGCCGCAGTCCACCAGATCGTCGATGAACTCGTTATATGTACCATCGGAGCAGAAAATCAGCTTTTTTCCACTCTCGACTATTGGAGCAAACTGCTTTTTAAAATTGGGAAATACGAATTTCCGGTACCAGTCGGGTCTGAATATTGCACCTTCAGTCCAAACCATATCATCGTGTATCATAACAACCGGAACATCAGTTTCTGCCACAGCATCGAAATACTGTTGAATCCAGGAAGAATATCTGTTCGCAAACGCTCCGAAAGCTTCAGGATCTTCTCCTGCTGCTTCCAGCAACAGATCCCATCCGAACATACCCAGCATACCTGAGACCATTGTCACATAGATGCCGGTCATATGCACCATTTCGGGCCATGCTTTGCATTTGTTATTGTAAAGGCCTTCCAGATAGGCAACGATCTCTTTCTTATCACGCTGTCCCAGTCTTTCCCAAGGGTCAAAATTCAAAACATCTTCAAAGGATTTAAATGGACTACCGATATTGGTGTTGAAGTCCACTCCATCTTTCTGATACTCCGCATGCCCCATACTTGTCTGCAACTCACCGAATATCTGAGTAGAGATAGGTGTATCAAACATAAAATCATATTGCCAGGCTTTGTAAAATGCATTCTGTGCCTTGCTCAACTCATCTGCCGGGCTATTCCAGTCAACTCGCATACCGGTGACTGCCTCAATCAGGTCCCAATGGAACTCTGCGGAATACTCTGTCCGTGGAACTCTCTTGGGCATATCCAGACTAATAGCTGCCCATCCGTCTTGAAATGACATAACTGCATAACTCCTGCATCTATGAATGGCGGATTGTCCGCTTAATCCGCATTATTCATGATTGATTCAGCTTTTTATCCCTACTACCGGATAAATGCGAAGCTTGGTGAATAAAACGGACTTAGTAAAGATAATATTATAGTCGGGTGAAAAGTAGCAAGTAATTATTTTGAGTAGGAATTCATTGTTGTAAAAATCACATTATCCCGAACTTGTTTCAGGACCTATTCCCCATGTCTGTCGATACAACATTTAAAGCAAAAAGGGCCGGCCTAATATCCTGAGAAATCAAGCCGACCCAAAATTCAACACTTTGATTTTTCTAGAATCTCAGTGTATTTGCAATACTCATCGGTGTTTGCGAAGAAAACGCCAGATTCACTCCGAAAAGACCAAAACCATAAGTAATGTCATTCCCAGTGTAACCTGCTCGGAGCGCGATCTTATTGATTGGTCTGAATTCAATACCCATTCTCAGTTTGGGAGACTCGTTATAGGCCTTATTAATGTTTACAAAATCCGCTGCAATTAATACTTTATCTGTTGGCTTCGCGGAAAATCCTGCACTGACAATCCGCTCCTGCTGAATTCCACTCAACGACGGTTTTATAAAGTTGGTAACAACAAGCCCATAGGTCATCTGCTGGGAGCCTTCCGGGCACATAATCATACCAACATCCATTCCGAAACCATTATCATCGATCTTTGTCTCGGTACCATCTTGAACAATGTCGATAGCCCCATCAATAGGATCGGTCAACCTGACACCCTGTTGATAATGCGTACTGCGCATCACTCTGCCGCGAGCCCCGATATACATTTTCCCACTTGTCTGTGGAACGCTGCATCCCATAGAAATGCTTGGCAGAAATGCAATTGCATTTCCCGTAACGGTAGCACGCGCTGCAAGGGCATTTGCAGAACTATTATCACCCTTGGCCCAGTTGATGAACTGCTGGTTCGGAACGATTTGAGCAATCGCTTGCCCACCGTATGCTATGGCACCTGTTCCCATTGATATACCAGTGTGTAAGTCTATGTCAAGTTGTGTAGTCTGTCTGGAAAACTCGCGTGCCAGCGAGATTGCACCCGCCGTATCCGAAGTTGACACGTCCTTGCTCTTATCAAGAAGATCGCTTATACTCGCTCCTCTGACCCGCAAATCAAGGCTCGGAAACTGAAAAGCCAGTGTTCTTGGAACCAAAGCCATTGCCGCAGGATTTATCAGGGCAGTTGCCAGAGGGTCATCCAAAACCGCCAATCCAGCTCCACCCATTGCACTCGATCTGGCATAGCCACCAAAATCGACATCCGTGAATGCAGGTAGTGCCAGTATGACTATCGCAAAAGCAACAAGCGCCAGCAATACAGTTTTATTCATTTTATCGCCTCCATTTACACAGTTGTTTACTACCGCCACCGATAACTCGATGCTTGCTCAGCTATTTCGACATTAATCCTGATGTTTCCTTCATATGCAAGAATCTTAACCCAAATTTAAGCCAAACAGATTACTGATAAGGCATAATGAAGAGAAATAAACTGTTGTACATTGAAACGCTCCGAGACAAACCATTGCCTCGGAGCGTTAGTATTAACTTCGCTATTCGCCTGACTTAATGCAGACTAGCTCTGACTGACTTTCAGTGCCTGGTCCAGGTCGCTGAGAATGTCCTCCAGTGTCTCAAGTCCTACTGAAAGACGGACAAAATCCGGGGTAACACCGGATGCTTCCTGCTCTTCAACACTGAGCTGCTGGTGCGTAGTAGATGCTGGATGTATTACCAGACTCTTTGCGTCACCGATATTGGCAAGGTGCGAAAGCAGTTTGACGGAGTTTATGAATTTTACGCCTGCTTCCAGTCCACCCTTGACTCCGAAACCCATTATGGCCCCAAAACCGCCCTTAAGGTATTTGGCTGCTCTGGCGTGATCCGGATGGCTTTCCAGTCCTGGATAATTCACCCAGGAAACACTTGGATGCTTTTCCAGGAACATTGCCACTTGTAAGGCGTTGTTGCAATGTTCTTTCATGCGCAGAGGTAGAGTCTCTAATCCCTGGGTAAACAGGAAAGAATTGAACGGACTTATACATGGTCCAATATCCCTGAGCAGCTGCAATCTGGCCTTGAGAATATATGCTATTCCACGGACAACTGCTTTATCGTGGTCTCCGAATGCCTCCCAGAAGTTGACTCCATGATAGGATGGATCAGGTTCTGAAATCTCGGGAAACTTGCCATTTGCCCAGTTGAACTTGCCGGAATCAACTATTGCGCCCCCTATACTTGTCCCGTGTCCGCCAATGAACTTTGTAAGTGAATACACAGCAATATCTACTCCGTGTTTGAACGGATCAAATATCACCGGAGCAACAGTATTGTCGACGATAAATGGGATTCCGTGTTTGTGTGCAACTTTGGCGATAGCATCAAAATCGTCTACATTGTTCCTGGGATTTCCAATAGTCTCAGAGAAGACAAGTCGAGTACTGTCATCAATTGCAGCTTCAACATTCGCAGGATCGGAAGAGTCTACAAACCTGCATTCGATTCCGAACTTCGCCAGGGTATAATGGAATAGTGTATATGTCCCCCCGTAAAGATAACTTGTTGAGACAATATTCTGCCCGCATTTGGTAATATTCAACACAGCAAGTGTGATAGCCGCCATACCTGAAGATACAGCAAGTGCTCCGCTGCCACCATTGAGCATAGCCAGTCTCTGTTCCAGTACATCCGTTGTCGGGTTCATTATTCGGGTATAGATATTCCCGAACTCTTTAAGTCCGAACAAATTCGCTGCATGTTCAGCATTGTTGAATGTGTAGGAACTAGTCTGATAGATCGGCAATGCCCTAGCATTGGTCTCGGAATCAGGGTGCTGCCCCCCGTGCAGAGCAATGGTCTCAATTCCAGGTTTCAGGTCACTCATTATTTTCTCCTTTTTTATTTAACGCATGCTATACCAGAGTATCTTGTGTTGCCTGGTAGAATCACACTTGAATACCGACTAACTGTCAAGTGCCAACACTATCTCTCCTCCGGCAACAATCCTCTCATCAACATCATATAAAACAAGCCTTTGACCAGGTGCCGGTGCGTAATGTGGCTCTTCAAAATCAACACTCATAAGTCCGAATTCTGCAGTGACAATCTTGCATGGTGATGGTTCCCCCTGCGATCTTATCTTGCCGAACAGTTTATTGCCCGTATTATACATTTCCGGAATCAATATATTAACGTCTTTAGCTGTCACATTATGGGTATACAATGTGTCTTTGCTCCCAATGACAACCCGATTTTCACCAGGCTCTAGACGTATTACAAAAAGCGGTTCCTTAGCAGCTATACCCAAACCTTTGCGCTGACCAATCGTATAATTATGAATTCCGTTGTGAGTTCCTAGCACCACCCCGTTTTCATCAACAATGTCCCCCGATTCTTCAGAGACATCCCCAAGAGCATTCCTATAGTCTCCCTCACCTGCAAAACACAGCTCCATACTGTCGTCTTTGCGTGCAACAGGAAGACCTGCGCCAGCTGCAATTGCTCTGACTTCGTCCTTTGAAAGATCCTCCAGGGGTAAATGCAACCCCGGCAGGTTACGTTTGGGAATGCCATATAAAAAATAACTCTGATCGCGTCCATGATCAGACCCTCGAGCAAGGTAAGCTCCCCCACCCGTCTTGATAATCCTTGCATAATGTCCGGTTGCCAGGTTACTGGTTCCAAACCGTTCCCTTGTAACATCCCACACTGCCGTGAACTTAACCAGAGTGTTGCAGTCTACACACGGACTCGGGGTTGCTCCCCTGAGATATGCTTCACGAAACGGATCTATGACATACTCCCTGAAGTATTCACGCACATCGAGGTAGTAGTGCGGTATACCCAGGTCACGGCAGACATATCCAGCTTCCATCCCGCAACACGACCTGCGGATATCACAGTTCTCGGCAGTGGGTATCTTCATTGTGACACCGACCACATTATATCCCTGATCTCGCAGAATTAGAGCCGTGACACTGCTATCTACTCCCCCGCTCATCAACACAACCATGTCATGCTCAGGATCTGAAGGAACAAAGGGTATTGTCGTAAACTCAGCGAACCGCATCAATAATAAACCACCGGATTTATAATATACTTAGAAGGTATCACACCATGCCAGGAATGGCAAGGATACTGGAATATGGTAACTGGCTCATACACAGACATTGAGTTATAATAATTTGTATTCCCCAAGATGTCCTTTTAGAAGTGTATGAAAAATGGCTTGGGAAAGGGAGATTGGTTTCCTTCGTAATTGGTTATTGGCTAGCCCCTACTCCCTTCTAGGTCGGAATTGGGTATACACTTCGCAGTAACAATGTGACTAGCACAGTACGCTCAAATCACATGATATAAATGAAGAGTATTGTTGGAGGCTTTGATTGATACGGATAGTTGTTCGGATGATTATTGGGGCTTTGTTCATTTTCGGTCTGTGCGTTGGTATAGCTGAAGCACGGCAGAAGAGTATGGTTTTGGATCCTTTTGCCTACCATTCTAATGCAGAAGCCAGGCAGGCCTGGGTTAGAGCTGGGGCCGGGCAGGGAGTATCGGTCAGTGAAACAACTTCTAACAATGTGTTGAAACTGCCTTGTATGTTCTCTCCCGGGAATACCCGATCATACTGGGACAAATCGGTTAACCTGAATCTGTCGAAATATGACAGCATCAGTTTCAGAGTAAAACTGGATGATCCATCGTCGCTAATGATAGTTTCAATATATTTCCGGACAGCCACTGGTGGTTGGTGGGCGGCTTATTCGACTGCTTCACTATCAACCAAAGAGTGGCAGGATATTATTATTCCGATGAGTTCATTCACTGCTGAGGGAGCCTGCAACGGTTGGGGAGAGATCCGGACTATACGTCTGTCTGTGAACTCCAACGCAAAGACTGTTCCCAGCAATGTCTGGATATCTCAACTCAAAGCATTATCGTGCGACGGCACTGCAAATATGCTCACCAATAGCAGTTTCGAGTACTGTTCAACTGAGAGACTGCCGGATTATTGGGGGACAGAACACTGGGGATTGCGCAGCGATGCAACTCTTGCAGATACGGATGCCTGGCGCGCGAGATGGGGTGTCGATGATAAGGTCAGCCACTCAGGGAAACGCTCAATGAAGATCACAGGCTCTGCTGACCCGACTGACAATATGCTTTCCGGTATGTGGACATCTCTTGTTGCGGAACACACATATACATTCAGTGCGTGGCTCCGCAGTGACAAACCTGACATGATAGTAAATATGCGGTTTGAAGCTGTGGGTGAAAAGCAAGTCAAGGTTGGCAAAGTCTGGCAAAGGTTTTCATTGACCGGGAAAGCTACCGGCGCGGGTAATTACAAGTGCTTTATCAACTCGCTGCAGGATGGAGTCTTCTGGGTCGACGATGTACAGCTCGAATCAGGATCTGAGGCAACACCATATAACGCCTCTATCAATGATAGAAAACTCAAGTCGATCCGACCGATCACCAGACCAGCCTCAAAAATAGCTGATTTCCCAATAACTCCCGGACCTGTTGAGGTAAAGGTTGAGATCGATAAAGACCGGCGATTCCTGGTCGATGGACAGCCTTTCATTCCATTTGCAATGGGATGGGAGAGTGTGCCATCACCTGTAGCTATCAAAGAAACTGCAAAAGCCGGGTTCAACTCAATTTGTTTCACCCCTTCATCAGGAGACTTTGCCAGACTGCGTCCAACTCTTGACTGCGCACGCGATAATGGGCTCAAAGTCATCTTCTGGTTCCCATCCAACCTGCCACTTGCTGAGTTCAGAGACTGGATCACCCAATTAAAAGACCATCCAACCATCATTGCGTGGTACATATATGATGAACCCAGTACGATAACGCCTGAACTGCAGGCAAAATACGACTCAGCCAGGCAGATTGACCCTACTCGACCGGCATACATCAACTATGTGTTTTATCCGCAGGATATGCTGGGAGACATAGCCAGCCTCGACCGGTATCCAATCCCGGACAGCACGCCGGGGTCTATGGGGATAGCAACCGATGAACTCGAAAAGTCTGCATCAAAATCAGGCAAACCGAGTTGGATATGGCTGCAGACGATCGGAAACGCATACTACATCAACCGTGAACCCTGGGATACTGAAACCGAGTGTATGGCCTATTCATCGCTAATCCACGGAGCCAGAGGAATCAAATACTTCGTCCACAAACCCCACAGCGCTTCAATGTGGAATGAACTGAGGATGTTAACCAGAGAAGTCCGTGAACTTACACCGATCCTCTACTCAGTCGAAACTCCCCCGACTGTCACCCTAAACGGCACAGGAGTGGACTTTGTAACCAAGAGCTATCAAGGGAAGACTTATATTATTGCAGTCAACCTCAGGTCGGACAGGAACAAAGTTTCATTCTTGCTTCCGGTGAGCAAAGGAGAAGCGAGCGTTTTGTTTGAGAACAGGAAGATCAAGGTTAAGAAGACTTTGACGGATACTTTTGAGGCTTATCAGAGGCATGTTTATTGTTTGAAGTAAAAGCGCCAATACGGAGATTGGCGTTCCCAGGTAATCCCCCGGCTCACATATGGGCCGAGGGATTGGATACTAGTTAATCTGTTAGGATACTTACTACAGCTTTACCGCCCTAATATTCTTTACGCTTATTGTAAAGTTGTTGGTTTCACTGTTGGCGCCTACCCGGAGTTGGACTATTTTGTCCAGGTCGAGTTTTTTATCTGATGGTTGGAATGGCCACATTTCTCTAAACAGGACAGTTGCCTGTTTCCATTTGTCGGATACGGGAAGGCCTCCGGAGATGTACCAAATGGCTCCTTCTTCAACCAACATGGCCCGGACGTCCCCCTTGTCTTCTGGACCGGTCTTGTATTCGAACTGCATGGCATTATAGCCAGTCAGGTCTATCTTTGCACCCGGGATGGTCTCGGGATAGGTCCAGCGGTCTACGTTAGGTGGAAACAACGACGCGAAACGGACACCGCCGTCCGGGTCCTGGTCTATTGTGGTCTTTCCTCCACCAGTGATGTTCACCCTCCACTGTTCTGCTTTACTGAAGTCAAGTTTTAATCCATCAAGCGCCGGGATCAGGAATGGATCGAGACCAAACCTTACGCTTGCCCGACTGCTGCTGAGCCCACTGGAACGGACTACCATTGTCATGGTAAACACGTCCGGCATACCTTTAGCTTTTACAGTCACCGGAGTGTTAAACACACCTCCAGGTGCGACGGAGCACTTGACTGACTTCGGTGTAACTTCGCAATTCTTGTCACCGCCGAAGATGATTTCACCCTCAATTGGCTTTGTGCCGAAGTTGTATACCTGAGCGTTCATATCTACAGCTGATCTGGGATCAACAAGATAAGCATCTTTAGTCTTTATGCCTCCAAGATATCCAACGGGTTTGTTGTAAACTAAGCGCGGGACTATCTGAGTGAGTCCTGGCTTTACGGCTTTAGCTAACTTTGGAGCCTGAGTTTGTTTGGCATATTTTACACGTAAGTCTTTGGAATTGATAATAAAATACGAAGCTCCATCTGCCAGATCAACCTTAACCTGACCATCAGAGTGAGGTATGACTCTTCCCAGGTAGTCTCTGGCGTCCTTGACTACACTCCAGGAGAACGGGAGGGTCATTTCGGATGAGATTTCGGAGTTTTGCCAGGCTGCCACACATACTGTGCCATCTCCTCTGTTGAATACTAACAACCTCTGGGGAGTTTTGCCGGTGTCGATTGTCCCTTTATACTTGGCCTGTCCCAGTACATAGGTTGCAGTAGACATGGCTGCAAGTCCGGGATATGGATATTTGTTACCAGGACCGAAAACGCCCCAGCCTCTGGCACCCTCATGGTAGAACGGAAAGACGAAATAGTAGAACCGCTCAACTCCGTTTGCTGTTCCCTGTGTAAATGCCCGGGAGATGAAACGGGCCTGATGCTTTAGTGCACTGCCGGAGAGAATTCCATCCAAACCTTCAGCAAATGGATCACCAGCTTCAGTGGTCCACATCGGCAATCTCAAACCATGGTCAGCCAGGACTTTTCTGAAATGGTCTGCCCTTGACTGATAGTCCTCGGTCGGAGCATAACAATGATAGTTCCAAACATCCATGTATAAACCGGCATCGTTGTCCAGCAGATCGGACTCAAAAGGGCCGGTTCCAGCCATCGAGTTTCCCAGTATGCGGAGAGATGGATCTACTGACTTTGCTGCCAGATATATTGCTTTCTGCATCGCAGCACATTCACTTGATGTATGGTAAAAGAACCCTATGTCGGGTTCGTTCCAGAGCTCCCATGCAAGAACTTTACCTTTGAACTTGGTAGCGAAAGCTTTGCCAAACCTGTATGCAACTCTCAGATCGTCAGGCACTGCCTGGATTACTCCATCTTTACGTGACCATTCAGGAGAAGCATGGAATATCTGGTAGACTTTGATTCCCTGCTTATTCAATGCATCTGCACTTCTTACATACTTTCCGAAATCAAAAGTTCCATCCTTAGGTTCAACTTCACCCCAGGTAAGTCTTTCACGAACCCAGGTCATTCCGCTGAGTCTGAGAATAGTAGCCATATTGTTGAAGTCTTCTTCGGGGACAAGCCAACTCATCGCATTATCGACTGCAGCTGCAGAATCACCTTTGACTCGCTTGGCAGGGTCGATTAACACTACGATAGGAAGTTTTGCACCCTCGGATATGGCTTCATAATAGCCTGGACTTAATTTGCCGAAATCCAGCTGGCCTGATCCCTCTTTAGTGAGAATCTCCTTGCCGGTTTCATCTGTCAGTAACACCTTTGCAGATGCGGAAGCATTCACAATAACTGCTTCATTCTCTACGAATGTGTTAGCAAATTTCCCACTGGTCAAGTCGACAGCTGCGCAAGGCAGCACGACAAATGCCAGCAGTAACACTGCGCACATGCACCAAATCATTCTAGTCATAATCTAATTTCTTCCTCCGATGAGTAGACATTACTGTCCGTATGACTGGCGTGCTTATGAATGAGCAACGCTATCCACATAGTATTATAATCTGACAGCTCTCAGATTACGGACGCACAAAGTAAAAGACTGGGTTTCACTATTGGCGCCTATTCTGATCCTTACTATCTTGTCCAGATCAAGATTCTTATCTCCATTGTCCATCTGCCAGGAATCCTTGAAGAGAAGGGTTGCCAATCGCCATTCTTCTGAGCACGGCAGACTCGACAAGATATGGTAAGATCCATCCTCCTCAACCAATTGTGCACGGACTAACCCTTTATCGTTGGGACCAGTCTTGTATTCGAACTGGAGAGCATCGTATTTGGACAAATCCATAACAGTACGCTTTACTGTCTGCGGGTATGTCCATCGGTCAACATTAGGTGGAAACGTAGAGACAAGACGCACTCCGGAATCGGGATCTGATTCAATCTTCAACTCTGCACCAGGGACGATATTGGAATCCCAGTCCTCTGGCTTATTGGACTCTATGTTGTAACCCGCTAGAGAATGAACAAGCTCGGGATCCTGTGTAAGTTTAATTACTGCACGACTGCTGAGCTTGTTATTGGAAATGACTATCATTGAAACTGCCGCAACATCGCGTCTGCTTTTCGCTTTCACGACAATAGGAATACTGAATATACCTCCCGGTAAAACAGAGCAATTTATAGATTTCGGAGTGACATCACAGTTTTCCAGTCCATTGAAAATCACTTCACCGTTAACTGATTTTGTGTCAAAATTGTAGACTTGAGCAACTAAGCTGACAGGTCTGCTCGTATCAATCATATATGCATCGATATTTTTGGAATATGTGTTGTAAGATATAGACTTCGGATAAACCAGGCGTGGAACTATCTGCATCAGTCCAGGTTTGCCGGATTTGTTCAGTTTGGGTGCACTGTTTGGTCTGAGATATTCGACATGCAAGTCTTTTAGGTTGACCACAAAGTATGATGCACTATCTCCGAGTTCCAACTTAACAGGTCCTTCTGAACGTGGGATTGTTCTGCCCAAATAGTCCCTGGCATCTTTTACTATACTCCATGTAAAAGGAAGTGTCATCATGGATGGAGTCTCCAAGGTTTGCCATGCTGTAATACACGCAGTACCGTTGCCTCTATCAAAAACCAGTATCCTCTGCGGTCCTCTACTGGAATTTACAGTTCCAAGGTATTTAGCCTGTCCCAATGCGTAGGTTGCGGTGGACATGGCTGCAAGACCGGGAAATGCATATTTATTACCGGGTCCAAATACCCCCCAGCCACGGGTTCCCTCGCGGTAGAACGGGAATACAAAATAGAAAAATCTTTCATTGCCGGCAGCAATACCTTGAGCGTAAGCACGGGAGATAAAACGAGCCTGATGCTTCTGCATATCACTGCTCAAAATTCCATCGGGGCTATCCACAAACGGATCCCCTGCTTCCGTAACCCACATAGGAAGTTTAATGCCATGATTAGCCTGAACTCTTCTGAAGTGGTCAGCACGAGCTTGATAGTCTTCCGGTGAAGTATATATATGGTAGTTCCAGACGTCCATATACCAACCAGCGTCGTTATCCAGCAGGTCTGAATCAAATGGAGTAGATAGAATTATTGATGAACCAAGCACACGCATAGAAGGATCTATGGATTTGACACCCAAATAGATTGCCTTCTGCAACGCAGCGCATTCACTGGATGTGTAGTAGAAGAACGAACCATCCGGCTCATTCCAGGACTCCAGTGCAAAGACTTTGCCTTTAAACTGTTTGGCAAAGGCATTGCCAAACTTATACGCAACCCTGAGATCATCAGGCGCTGCCTGGATGAGTCCGTCTTTACGGGCCCAATTAGGGGAGTCGTGAAACACCTGGCAAACTTTGATCCCCAGCTTGGCCAATGCATTTGCGCTTTTTGTATACTTTCCAAAATTGAATCTGCCATTAGAAGATGCAACTTCACTCCATTTCATTCTCTCACGAACCCAGCTCATTCCAGTGAGTTTAAGGATTCCAGCAATGCTATAGAAGTCAGCCTCAGGCACCAGCCAGCTCATTGCATTATCTACAGCAACTGCTGAATCGCCTTTCACTCGCTTGCTGGGATCGATTAGTACAACTATGGGCAATTTAGCATCTTCTGATATCGCTTCGTAGTAACCTGGACTGAGCTTGCCGAAATCCAGATTGCCGGTACCATCCCTGGTAAGGAGTAGCTTGCCGGTTTCATCGATGAGTGAGACTTTTGCGAAGGAAGACGTGAATGCAATGACTGATTCGGTCTCGATGAATGTATTGGCATAATGGCTGCTTGTAATGTCAACAGCATTACAAGGCAACATAGTGCATGCCAGCAGGAGAAATGTATATACGGACCAAATATTTCTAGTCACGCTTAACCCTCAGAGAATAGATGTTTGAAGTTACTGGTTGGACTTCACAATAACTGGAACCACATTGCAAAACGAAGTGGAGAATCAAAAAACAGATTCTTCACTTCGTTCAATATAACAATATTCTTATTTTTCTATATCAGGATCATACAGGGACTTTGTCTTGCATGGCCGCTGCTGTCTCTGCCACTAATTCGTCTACCAGCTGCCTGACAGGAACGACCTTGTCAATGCGATAGGCATTATGCCCGGCCATGATCAAACCCCACTCAGCATCACCCTTGTGTGCCTTTAGAAGAGCATCTGCAATGCAGAAAGCTGCTTCTGCCGGGTTACAGGTCCGCAGACAGTGGTATGGGCAGAATATGGGAAGTTTTTCTCCTCTTGTAACTGCTTCAATCAACTTATTGCGAACTCCGCGTCCGGGAAGACCAACAGGGCTCCTGATGATCATCATGTCTTCTTTCTTTGCATCTACAATGACCTGTTTGCAATTATCCGGAAGTGTGCATTCGTCAGTTGCAAGGAATCTGGTAGCAATCTGCACACCTTCAACCCCTACAGCCAATAAACGAGCTATATCATTGCCGTCAAATACTCCACCGGCACCGATAACCGGGATGTGTTTTCCGGTCTCAGCTTCGTATTTTTTAGCTACTTCAATGACTTCCTGGCAGACCCGTTCAAGGGTCCGTTCATCCCAATCAGGTACTTCGTCCAAACTGAAGCCCAGATGTCCACCTGCCAAAGCACCTTCTACGACGATTGCATCTGGAAGGACTTTATCTCTGCTAAGCCATCTTTTGCAGATGATGTCGGCGGTTCGGGCAGAGGAAACGATTGGGATCAGGGCTACACCGCTGTCTTTTGCAAGCGCAGGTAGACCAAGAGGAAGTCCGGCACCAGAGATAATATAGTCAACTTTTTCGTGAACGGCAGTCTTGACGAGTTCATCATAGTTCGTCAAAGCGACCATTATGTTGACACCAATGATACCATCTGAAAGCTCACGAGCCATTCTAATCTCATCGACAAGTCCGGCGTTGCTCTCTTCTACATAAACGGGGCCTCGGCATTCGTGGCGGATAAGTCCAACACTGGCTATGGTCCCTGCCATGCCACAGTTCGCTACAGCTGCAACAAGGGGATGGTCGGTGCTTCTAACACCCATACCACCCAGGATGAATGGCGGGTCTATAGTCAAGTGACCTATTTTTAGGGCAGGCAATACACTAATGGTTTTCTCTCCAAATACGGCAAATAGTGCGCTAAAACCTTAGGGATCGGTGTACTATCTGCTCTTGCATAAGCAATCTGAAACAGCAATTGGCTGTCTATAGAGACAATCAACACTCAAATCTCTATTGACAGTAACTTCTGAAACCTATCTACACATACATTATAGCACTTGATGTAAATGTGCTCAAACCCGTTTTTTAATACAGACTCTACAGATTCAGACTTTTTTAGAATATTTAACTGAATGTCTCTCGCTGCCTGGTTAGTACTATTTAGCAGACGGTCCATTAATATCCGAAACTTCAATCGTATTATCCCCAGCTTGTGGGATATTTATTCTCACTCCTTCTAATTTACCCCTATTTCCTCGCTGCATTATAATTCCGGAATCCGGACTAGTTACTTTAGCAGCACCCGGAAAAAATATTGTTGAATTCGGGAAAAATGTTTTCACAATATATTTCCGAGTGTTTCCTAATTGAATTCTCGAAGTAATTCGCGTAATTTTCATCGCATAACAGGATGTAATTCCAGTTTCCGAGGTTCGAGCACCATTATTCTCGACGATTGCAAATTCTGGTGAGAGGATCAATGAAGTCAATAACCCATTCTTCACTGGTACGGTGAGTGAAATCTCATTACCAGAAACTTGAATATAGCGGCAATCAGACTCCGAAAAAGCTAACGTCGATACCGAATTAACTGGATTATTCATAAGCAGTGTGCGGAGCAGATATTTGCCAGGTTTGATTCTCAGCGCTAAAGGTCTCAGCCGGACTTGTGCAGTCATATCTTCCGAGTGAGATACCACGCTGAAGATCCTGTCCTCACCTTTGGCAAAGGCATAAGCTTCGTATTTGCCTCCAGTAAGCCACCAGTTCGGGGAAATCCCCTGTGGAATCAAACGCATATAACGGTACTCCAAAGCAGCCAGCATCCACGGCAGCCTCTGAATGCTGTTACCATGCCCACACCAACCGTACGCAATAGAATATGTGCTTATGGCAGGCTGAGCGCCATCGGTTCCATAAGTTGGTATCATCAGATATCCAGCAGGTTCGGAAGCCTTTAAAAGCAGTAGACTCCTGGCAATACTGCGCCAGTCCGCTGGGGAGACCAACTGCTGCCACTGAGCATCACGCCATTCGATATATCCCATATCTGAATAGGGCAAAACTCCATTCGAGAAGAAGGCAGTCTCGGGAGATAGTTTCCGCAATCTTTGATGGAGTTCCTTGTAGTAGTCCAACCAGTTGCTGCTCTGCACTACATCCAGGTATTTCCAGTCCTGGACTTCATGCAGTGTGCCTGGACCATCGGAGTAAAGGAAATCCATTTTCCAGTTTTTAACCTTCTCCAAATACATATCCAACCAGTAGGCTTTGGTCTCAGGCCTGCCAATGTTTGTGTAGTATGTTGTCACTCCGCCCGAATCGCTGGGGATGCCACTGTCCATCATCTGACCTGCTCTATCGTATACAGCCATCTCCGGGTGATGTTTGTATACATCCGAATTGATATCAAAGAGCATATTAGCATAAGCGGAAAAGCGTCCATTTGGTGCAGCTTTGCGCATGTCTTCGCATATCCCGGCTGGATTTGGATGCAGACTTTTTGGTGGATCACTGTATGACCACCAGTTGCCCCACGGAGGATTCAAAAACCAGATTGTTGCAGTAGCAGTAAGCGGAGTAATCTGGTTCATAAATGTCGGAGTATCCGATGTCAGATACATGGTATCAGTGACCATATTATCGATCCAACCAGGTTTTGGGCCTGTAAAGATTTTTTGATAATCCGGAACTGAAGCTAAAAAACTTGCTTTCACTACTGGATCAGAGTTATAAGCAAAATACCTTATTTGAGAACTGCACGTTTGACCATTTTTAACATAATCACAGAAAACAGTCTGGTCCCACCCATTTACTCGTATCATCATTCCCTGCACAGGAAGTACAAAACGGTTGTTGACCTGGTAACGGTAGAATCCGATGGTAGTATTTGGGTATTTAGCCTGCACTACAGAATCAGGGGCATCGTTGCGTATCACCCAGGTTATAAACCCTTCGGTGGATATAGAATGAAACGCGACCATCTTGGAAAATTGCCCATCTGGCAGTAAAGTATAGGTTTTGTATACGATTATTCCCGGAAAATCAGTATTTGTACATTCCAGTTTAATGCTTCTCTGTGTGCGGATTATTTTCGTAACTTTATCTGTGTCTTCTCTAGCAAAACCTTCGGATTTCCTGGATTCAAGTTTATAGACATCATCACCAGAAAAAAGTAGCGATTTGCCTTGTTTTCGAGCGCTCAACAGGGCGCCGGTGTCGGAGGATATCTGAAGTTCCCATACGTTATCTCTTAAATATTGCGGTTTTTGCTTGCTGAGTGTATTGTATTTGGGCAGCGGAGATATATCCGTTATTACAAAATCATCAAGGTCGAAGTAGCCTTCCTTAATGCTTGATACACCTGTAAAAGATGGTGTGAAATGCACCTGTCCGGACTTAGGAAGGTTGTGAAGAGGCAGATCGACTCCGACTGGAACTTTCATATTATCGTAGTAGACATCTGCTGTCTGCCTGGTAAAATCCACATCAATCCGGATAGTCTTCCAACCTGTTTTGATCTGACACATGGAGTAGAGCACACCCCCACCCGTATCATATCTCAACTTGCCCCAGTCAGCATCATTTCCAATACCGGGAACGTGCAGAGTCAGGTAAGGTTTCTGATGAGTTGGATCATCTAAAACAAACTGCCATTGATAGACATAGGTTTTATCAAACTTGGTACGGAACGAGATAGAGATTCGTCCGGTAGATGACTCCAGAATTTTATTAGTCCTGACGTAGTAGTAGTATGAGTTCTCTCTAGTCCAGCGCAGGACTTTATTGCCCTGGTCGCCTTCAGGAGCGATAATCAGATTTTGTTCAACCCCTCCAGTATGAAACAGGTCATTGAATGCAGTCTGAGCCACACCGGAAGCATTCTGAAAATCCTCCGAAAACAGGACTGCAGCGCTTACCCGTCCAACTACTATTGTCATGAGTAAAGAGATTATGAATATCTTCAGATACCTGAAAGTCACGATCCACCTCACTACCCCGGATACTATCTCTATGCTCCGATAATAGAATCCACAGCTTTGAATGTCAAACAGGAAGAACTAATTATTACTACAACACAGCCTGCCACTTAGTTATTGTTGTATAAAGGTCTAAAGCCTGAAGTCTTCCATTCCTCAGCATAATTCTGAGTGTGGCTCTTGACATTCCGGCTGTTGTAGTGTAACATCCACAAAGAGACATCCAAGTGGGGTGAACTATTATGAGCTTTTTCGAAATGATGTGGAAAGATAAGCGCGGTCTGATGGGAATGGATAATCTGACTGCATATCTAGTAATCTTCCAGGTAGTTATAGTACTGGGAACAGTAGCTTATGTACTTATAGCTAAACCTGAAGCCCAGGCTACAGCAGCTGCTGGAGCAGGTATGACAGCCGGGGGTATGCCAGGTATGACCGGCGGAGGAATGCCAGGCATGACCGGTGGAGGTATGCCGGGTATGACCGGCGGAGGAATGCCAGGTATGACAGGTGGAGGAATGCCCGGTGCAAGCGGTGGCCCGCCAATGCCGGGTATGACCGGTGGAGGAATGCCAGGAGCTAAAACGGCAGGACCTCAACCTTAGCCTCTATTATTTCAAGTCATTACACATGCATAAAGGCAGGATAATCTCAGTAACGAGGCTATCCTGCTTTTTTAATTGTCATTTGCAAGGTTGTATGGTATTAAATTTTAGCTGAAGACTTTTACAAGTTGACAAACGCACAAGCTAAGAGGCTGTGGAGAGCCTCCCAGCTTGTGTTGATTAATCCCGTTTATCCTTTGGTCTTATGCCTACATTGGATGTGTCGATAGGTTTGAAACCAAGGGAGATTGCTGGTGAGTCATCTGGAATGCTGAAGTCGCCAGTTTCTGGAGACTTGAATCTGGGATCGGCGAAGATCGAATGGTGATCCCTACCGGCATCCAGACGCTCCTGTTTGCTGTAGGTGTCTGCAACAGTCACATTCCCTTCTTCATCTCTGCCCATGTTCCCTCCCATTGGGACTTCCTTGCTGGTAGTGCTCCAGAAAAGGTTCAAGTCTGAATAGTGTTTGGGCAACCCAGCAGGAGTCGGAATCACCTGAGCGAAATATGGCTGCTCCTGGGTGACTATGATGTTCTTTTCCAGGGTGATTGATACGTGAGGTTCAGTGCGGGTAATGGCTACCTGACCTTCCCGGTTGTAAGCAAAGATATTGTTGCGGAGGATATTCTCTCTGCCGTAGTGCTGATGGAACCCCTGGCTGCTGAGATGGTAGCAGATGTTGTCCTCTACGACTATATGGCTGGAACCTTCATCCAGATAGACGCCCCACCCACCATAGCTGGCTCTCTCTACGTTGTATATTATATTTCCGCGAATTGTAGTGCCTGGCTGGATACCAAGTGTGTAGATACCACCCATATCGCTGAGCAGACCAAAACCCAGGTCGTGTATTGAATTCATATCCAGATGGTTCTCTCTGGAAACACTCTCAGTATATCCCCATACCCAGCCGCAGGAGATTCCACTGTAGTATAGATCGTGTATATGATTATGCTGGACCCTATTGCAGAAAGTGTCTTTCAAGAAGACCCCGACTGCACTCATGTAGATCTGACCCGCGTGGTGAATATGGTTGTCAGTCACCACGTTATACCCGGTTCTCCGGCACACTGGCCCGGATGCATCAGCTCCGCCTATTCGGACTCCACCACCGCCCAGGTCTGAGATCTCACAGCCCACGATCTGTATCCCGGTGCACCCATCAGCAATCTCTATTCCATACTGGCCTATCTGCCCAATGTTACAATCCTCAAAACGGCATCCACGAGCACCTTCAAGGTATATGGCGCCGTGAACTGACACTGCAGCCTGTGCATCTCCTGCATACTCATCACGGGCGTATCTCCAGTCGGTATGTGCAAATGTTACACCCTTGAATGAAACAAATTCTACAAACCGATTGGTATCCGGATCACCGACCATTTTCAGCAATTGCTCACAGACTGGAGCGAACACTTCAGCTGTTTCAGGTGTCTCACCGGGCATTGGGATGTAGTAAAGCTTGCCTTCAGACCTGTCCAAATACCATTCGCCAGGCTGGTTGAGAGCTTCGAAGACGTTCTCCACCCAATAACGGGCGTAGTCTTCTTTGACATCATCGCACATGACCATACGCGTTTTCTTTGAAGATGTTAGAAGGCCAGTGGACTCGTCATAGGAAGCAATCGGCATTCTCTCATCGACCCACCAGTGCATTACAAAGGCTTCAACATCCGTAAGATTTTTCCAGGATGCATCAATATCACCTTTGCAGGCATAGAATGCATTGCTACCGTTGAAGATCTCTTTACCTTTGTCTATTTTGTCGGGCATTCCGGGGATACCGACTGGACGCAGGAAGCCTTCTTTTGGAGTTTTCGGTCGCTTGCGGCTGGTGCCATTTACATAAAGACTTCTAAAGAACCAACTGCCAGAGGCGACTTCGGGAAGATATACAACCCAGGCACTACAGCCATTGACTGTTGTCTTTTCCCAACCTGTAATCTGTTTTCCACCGCTGATGACAGGGGTCTCCCCTTCATATGCCTGGTAGGTTACAGGGAGGTAATCTTCGGGTCCAAAGGTTATTGGAGTCGATACTTTGTATACCCCACCTCGAACATATACTTTAGCCGGCCATTTTAACATGCCGGTACGGGCAAGTTCACGGACTTTGGTCTGTGCTCCGGCGATAGTAGCCAGAGGGCCATCGGAAGCAGAATCATTTGGAGCCTCCAGTGCCCCACTCCACCAGTCATTACCATTCAGTGCAACATAGAGTTTGGTGCTGTTATCACAGTTCATTTGAGTATCCCCCCTTTATGAAATTGTTATGGACCAAATGTGCTTCGAAAAACCATGTGCAAACCGCGTACTTCGACAAGCTCAGCACGAACGGTCTGCATTTGGCTTAAAAACACCTGATTATGAAAGTTTCTCCCAAAGGAAATCATAGCTTCGTCGACCGCTTATTCGGTGACGGCCTTCAAACTCATCGAGTTCAACATCATTATCCGAGTTTCCTCCAAGAATCTTGCATATTTCACGAGCTTTTTCAACACTCTTCCTGACTATGGCTATGGGGAATATTTCGTCGTGGGTTGCAGCCTCTATCAACATTGGTCTTGGGAGGATCAGAGCGGCGATATCTGTATGTTCACCAATCGTATAAAGACCAGGGGCAAAGTTGCATGTGCAATGGTTCATCGCCAGGACGCTGCTTCTAAGGCTGGAATAGTATCCGCTGACTACACAGGCACCTATTCTTGGGTCCATCGCTGTATGGTAAAATGTCAGCATGCCTCCACCGGAGATACCCATAACACCAACACGCGATGAATCGGCTTCAGGAACTGTCTGTAGATAGTCAATCAGCCTCATACCATCCCTGACTCTCATGCCAAGTATGGAAGTTCCCAGCATAAAGGCGTATGTAGATGCATTGTGGCAGGTTGTAGGAACGGGACCTGGAACGCCTTCATTGAGGTATGAATAATCGTTCTGGCGCTCTCCAAAGCAGGCTATTTCCGGAGCGGCAACCAGGAATCCTCTGCGGCAGAGCTTAACTCCGAAGTCATCGTGGTAGCCGTCTGCTGTGTCTCTTTCTTCTCCATTCTCCCAAAGGCCTACAATGTCCTTTACTCCATATCCATGTCCTGCATAAGCAATGGCTACAGGAGCAGAACCCTTGATACCTTTGGGTATCAATAAATAGACCGGCATCAGCGAATATTCTGAGGTGCGGATCACTACTTTTCGACGGATGTATTCCCCTTTATCAACCTCTTCAATAATCTCGGGATCGGGAGAGACAGCCGATGTATCCATAAATCCAATCACTTCACCCAGCGCTGTTCGGCACTGAGTCTTCCAGAAAACGGCATCCTCACTAGTTGTAGCAACAAATGGATATTTGAACCCAACTTGCGCTATAGCATCAAGTTCTATATTTGGTTGAAGCTCGGGTATAGCTTTCGATGACAATATTTTACTGGACATACGATCCTCCCATTTAGATGGTGTATCTAACTTGCCTATTGCGGCCAGACTAGTTTCAGGGCTGCAGCCGCCGCTAGTATCAACACCAGATTTTCGAATGTTTTAAGCGGTATTTTAGGCAGCATCCATTTCCCTACGAAGGCTCCTAGAATGATTGCCGGCAGGACGATTGCATCTAATATTAAAGAGTGTCCGGTTATCATCGGAGTCTGAGGCTTTATCAATCCTAATAGAAGGTATAAGGGGAACTTTAAAAGGTTGATGGTAAAGAAATACCACGCAAATGTGCCAATAAACTGGTTCTTATCCATCTTCTGAGCCAGCATATAGATCGACATAATAGGGCCTGCCGCGTTAGAGACCATAGTTGTGAAACCAGCAGCTGTTCCAGTTCCGACGACACCGACTTTTGATGAGGGAGCGAAGTGTTCTCCCATTCTACCTTTGAATACATGAATACCGATCATTATCAGCACAAGCCAGCCGATGATCGGTGTGAGGACATCCTTGGTGCCGGAAGTATCGAGTTTCCACAGGAAGACAAATCCAATAGCAAGACCGGTCAATACCCAGGGATAGAGCTTGAGCAGTTTATCCCACTGGGCGTGCTGCCTGTACCATAGCACTGCGAAGCAGTCAGCACAGATCAACATCGGCAGCATAATCCCCACTGACTGCCTGCCACCGAATGCATAAGCCAACATTGGAACAACCAATATACCAAGTCCTGGAATACCGGTCTTGGAGAGACCAATAAGAAGGGCGGATGATACCGCCAATGCCCACTGCCACAATTCAAAATGCACTACAAAACCACCTATCACATTAATACGACTTCGCTTGCCATTGTAGCATAAAATGGCTAAATACGAGACATAAAGCTCGAAGGGAAATTCTTACACAAAGCCGCAAGGACGCTAAGAAGAAATGATTTACTATAACCGCCAATCACGCTAAACACGCGAAAAGAGAGAAGTGTTTTGTTGGGTTTTTCGCACATTGATCAGTCATAGGCTTTCGACCACTTTTCTTAGCGTCTTTGCGGCTTTGCGTGAGAATTTCATTGGAAAGGAAAGAATCACAGTTCAGTATGATACACTAATTGTGATACAATAGCGGCGGAGAGAGAAATGCCTTATTATCGCCGAAATTTGATAGTGCTTTCCGTCACCATATTCCTCGCAGCTGTGAGTTGGAACCAGATAGTACCCTTCCTGCCCCTGTATCTAAAAGAACTCGGTGTCCGCGAAAACGGTATACTGACCTGGACCGGCATCGTGTTCTCTATCCAATGCCTTGCAAGCATTGTGGCTATGCCTTTCTGGGGAAAGATGGGAGATAAATACGGCCGCAAACGAATGATAATTCGAGCAGGGCTGTGCCTGGCCGGGATCTACTACGGAATGAGCCTGTGCCATGCTCCCTGGCAGTTGGCGTTTATGAGGTTTTTGAATGGCGCACTGACGGGGTTTATTCCAGGTTCTATGGCTTTAATATCAACAAACACCCCTGCCCTGTTTGCTGCGCGATATGTTACCACTGCCCAGACAGCCTCTGCAGCCGGTCAGATAATTGGGCCTGCGTTGGGAGGTCTTCTGGCAGCAGTAGTCGGTTATCGTGGGTCGATGGTAGTCAGCGGAACCGCAGTGTTGATCTGTGTATTTGTAGTTATTCTGATTGTCAGTGAACCAAACAAACCCGAAGATATAAAGCAGACCAGCTTGCTGGAGGACTTTGCATTCTCTATTAAGAACCCAGTGCTTGCATCTTTAATGGCTGCTACTTTTTTGTCGGGGTATTTCGTTAACAGCATTCTGCCATTTTTGTCACTGCATCTGCGAACACTCAGTCCACATATCAAAGACTGGCAGTCAGGGACAGTGTTTGCATTTCCTGCAGTAGCACTCATGCTGTCAGCTCAGACTTGGAGAAGCGCAGGCAAACGGTTCGGATATTACGAGATGGCATTCTGTGGAATGGCTGGAGTCATTTTATGCTGTTTTATACTGGCACTTTGCAAGACAATGGTCTCTTTCTGCACAATATTCCTGATTAGCGGAGTCTTTCTGGCAGGGATCAGCGTCTGCACAGCTGCAGCAACGTGTGAGGATGTCACCCCGGATTTCCGCGGAAGGGCATTCGGAATGCAGATATCATCCAGTGTCCTGGGAGCATTTTTCGCACCATTAATCGCTGGATGGATAGGAACAGTCCTTGGTGTGGAAGCTGCAATTGCACTGACAGGCCTGGCTGTTGTACCGGTTGCTTGCATATACTTTGGAATTATTGGCAACAGAATACGAGGGGCTGTTTCGTAACATAGGTGCTTTTGACAGGATTAACAAGATTTCCAAGATTAACAGGAATGTTTTTTTATGGTGCTCGTGCAGGCTCAATTGTGATGCAGGCTTCCAGCCTGCCTTTAGCCCAGGTTTCTTATGAGGAACGAAGGATAACATTATTGTCTTACGGCATTATTTCCAGCAGTTTGATTGCTTTTCTCAAAGCCTGTCCCCGGTGGGAGATTTGGTTTTTCTGCTCCTGCGAGAGTTCAGCCATTGTCTTGTTCAGTTCCGGTATATATAAGATCGGGTCGTATCCGAACCCGTTACTGCCTCTGGTTTCATGAAAAATCATACCTTCAATGGTACCGTCTACGGTTATCGGGATTTTGTTTGGTTCGCATATTGCAATTGCACAACGGAAACGGGCTGTTCTCTCAGCTTCCGGAACATCCCGCATCATACCCAGGAGTTTAGAGTTGCGGGATTTATCATCCGGGGCGAATCTGCTGGAGAATACTCCAGGAGCACCATCAAGGGCATCGACTTCCAGTCCTGAATCATCTGCCAGCACCAGCTGTCCAGTGTACTGAGCATAAGCTATTGCTTTGATGCAAGCATTTTCCGCGAATGTGCAGCCGGTCTCCTCGACATCAGGAACACCAGGATAGTCTGCCAGAGACTCTACTTCAAAAGGCAGACCCTCCAGCATAGCGATCACTTCACGGACTTTTCCCTGGTTCCCGGTAGCTACAACTAGTTTTCTCACAGCACGTTGGATAGATTGGTCTTGACCATAGAGGTCACTTCTCCAATGCCTTTTTGAGCCAGATCGAGAAGATTGTTGAACTTGTTCCGGGTGAAAGGAAGACCTTCGGCTGTCGATTGAACTTCAACTATACGTCCGGATGCAGTCATGACGACGTTCATATCTACTTGAGCATTCGAATCTTCCTGATATGTAAGATCAAGCAGCTCTTCGTTCATAACGATCCCAACACTTATTGCTGAAATAATCTCGTGGAACGGTAGCTTCTTGACCATGTTCTTCTTTTTCATCCATGCGCAGGCATCTACAAAAGCAACAAATGCCCCTGTGATAGAAGCTGTCCTGGTGCCGCCATCTGCCTGAATGACATCGCAATCGAGCCAGATCGTGCGTTCACCGAGTGCAGGAAGATCAGCAACTGACCTCAGTGATCTGCCGATCAGCCTCTGGATCTCCTGGCTGCGTCCATTGACTTTTCCCTTGCTGGCATCTCTCTGACTTCTGGTATCGCAGGAACGAGGCAGCATGCCATATTCAGCACTTACCCAGCCAGAACCCTGCCCTTTCATGAAAGGAGGAACCTTGTCTTCCACAGATGCCGTGCAGATAACCTTGGTGTCGCCAACTTCAATAAGGCAGCTTCCTTCGGCATATTTGATATAGTTACGTGTTATCTTTATAGGGCGAAGCTGGTCCGCACCTCTACCGTCTAATCTCAACATGTTTCTTACTCCCACCTGTGCATCAGCTGTTAACAGCATGCAGTTATTATTACTGGAAGACAATAATGCCCTCTTCTACTATATTCTTACCATTAACGATTCATCCCAGGATGCTTGCCTGACCGGCAGTGAATCCAGGTCTAAAAACATTGCTCCGAGTTCAGAAAAACTCTTTGTTTCTCCACTTGTATAATATACGTGACTACCCACTAGTTGTTCAGAGAGTTTTTTACTCGACGACAATATATCGGTAAGCTCTATTACGGTTTCAACTGCAGGATCCACGATTACGACGTCTTCACCAACTGCAGCACGGATTGCTTTGACTAGAAACGGATAGTGTGTACAGCCAAGTATAACCGTCCGACAGCCGGAATCAAGAATAGTCGATGTGTACCGGCATGCGGCAGCTTCAGCTTCTTCGCTGTCTGTCTCACCGCTTTCAACTATAGGGACAAATTTGGGGCAGGCCTGCTGGAATACTTTGCAGTTTCTATCAAGTTTCATCAGCGAGTTAATGTAAGCCTGGCTCTTTACAGTACCGGTAGTCGCAAGTACGCCTATTGGTAAACCATTGGAGACTGTGAGTGCGGCTCTTGTACCGGGTTCGATAACACCTATTACGGGGATGTCCGGGTGGAGTTGCCTGGCTGCATCAAGAGCGATGGCACTGGACATATTACACGCCATAACCACAGCTTTTGCACCCTGACTGACTAGAAAATCGGTAATGCCACAGGCAAACTCCCTGACTTCCTCGAACGGGCGTTCTCCATATGGGACGTGAGCGTTATCAGCAAAGTAAATAATGCGTTCTTGAGGCAGCGTGCGGAGTATTTCCTTTGCAACGCTCAATCCCCCAAGACCTGAGTCGAAGATACCAATTGGTGAAGTCAAAAGAACCTAGTCCGGTTGTGTGAGCCCCTGATCGGGTGATATCGGCAATGTGAGATCATAATGCCCTCCCAAAGAGTCAACCGGCTTTCCTCCTACGAGTATGATGATTTTGTGGACCTTAGGTTCAGCATGGCAAGCGGTCAAAGCGATAGCGTTAATGGTCAGAGCTTCCTGATCGGATCCCCCAACGAATTTGTCCACCAATTCCTGACTCAGGTCAATCGTCGCCGTATCACCCTCTATTTTTACAGGATTTAACAGCTTAACGCCTTCAGGAATCACTGTCCCATCACCACCGGAACGACTACCTTCGTCCAGCAGTGACTTTATGGCCAGATCAAGTATACCATCTTTTCCATTGACGGTTCTAGTAATAGGAGCAAGGTAGATCTTGTTCTTTCCTTTCGCCGGCATATAAATAGTTACATTATTTACGACTGTAGTGGGAGTTATGGTTACCGTAGAAGTATTTTCAACCGATACAGGCTTGCGGAGAAAACCTGTTACGTAATATGCTCCGCCTGCAGCTATCAAGAAAACTATTAACCCGATAAGGATCAGACTCCAGACCGGCATTCCTTTTGTTGATCTCTTGGCCATTAATGATTCTCCCATGATCGTTCTACAATTGCGGGAGACCACGGAGGGTCTACACTACAAATAGAACGTGAGGCCACTGAGGGCCTCTCCTACTTACTTACTGGTGTTTCCAGCAATATATGATTTCAAGCCCTCGACGATACCGGCAGCCAATTTGCTTTGGAATACCGGATCAATGAGTTGGCGCCTGTCTGTTCCGTTATTTAAATACCCACACTCGACTAGAATAGCCGGAATATCGGTAGAGTCGAGTAATCTGAGTACTTTGAATCCCGAAGAACTGGTGTCCCGTCTGTCACTGCGTGCGCCTCTATCGGGCATTTTGGTAGACTCACATGCGGCTGACTGCACCAATTTCGCCAGATATATACTGTTTGGATTCCATCCGTGGTAATATGTCTCAGTTCCGGAGACGCTGTCGGGAAACAAGTTTGAGTTGCAGTGGATAGCAATGAAAAAATTCGCCGAGTTGTCCATAGCTACCTGAGGTCGGCTGGGAAGGTCCATTGTAACATCGGCTTCTCTGGTCATTATCACAGTTGCACCAGTCTGTCGCAAAGCTGCCGCAAGCTTGCGGGCAATCGAGAGGTTGACATCCATCTCATTAACTCCGCTGCTAACTGCACCTTTCTGAGTTCCTCCATGCCCCGGATCAATCACTATTATCTTCTGATCTAAGCTCCCGGTTGATTGCTTAAAAGGTCTTATGGAAGCAACTATGGAACCGTCATAAACAGCGGTATCTACTCTCATTACCCGATTCAGCACAATATCGACTTTCAATTTTGCAGGCTTACCGGGGAGTTGGATGAATTTTACATACTTAAGAGTTGCATGGGTATTAGTTGGATTTGCAAATCCCTGTCCCAGTCTCGCACCCGTGATGATCAGGCTTACAGATCCCGTGCTGGTATCTACTGTTGAAGTCACTTTACCTTTAGCAGACGTATTTAGCGCAAGGTCAAAACTGTTGCCATCAATATCCCATATCTCTGCCGAATCTACAGTATATACATCCGACGCGTTTGCAGCTGGTGTCGGTTTAGGTTCAGGTAGAGCAATCTCCATTGTCCCTGTCCCCAGCTTTACCAATATCTCAGAAGCTTCCGCCGGACTCTGGACAGCATATGAGACATCACTCTTAAGGTCAAGAACTACCCTGGCAGTATTTCTATCATAATTGCCTGTCCTGATTGTCTTTATACAATTGGATTCAGGTGTGGCTGGAGGAGTCTTCAGCAGACTCTGACTCATGGCAGCTTCTGATATATCAAGAATCAGTTTCCCACCCCATTTTTTTATGGAATATTTGGCGGGAAAGCTCAGTTTCACAGAAAGACTGTCTTGTTCATATTTTACGGACCGGACGGTCGGTGTCAAATTACACGTATTTGTAGCTGCATTCCACTGGAATCTAGCCCCAAGCAGATTGGCGATATCCTGCATTGCAACCCATTCTTGTTTGTCCCGGGTAATTGTTTTAATATCCCCCAGATCTCCCGCTGAACTGTTTACACTGATAACACCATGCTTATTAGATGGATGATAGAACGCTCCCAATGCATCAAGTACACTGACTGTGGCAATGACTTTGGTCCCATCAAATTCGGCAGATATGTTCAGGTCTAGAGTCTTGCCGGCAGCAACAATTTTTACCGGGGAACAAACACAAACAGAACTTACTGTGGATAATACAAGGAGCAACAGGAGAAAGTAGAATGATTTGATGTAATACGACATCAAGGCAGACTCAAGCCTGTGAGCAGATCGCCCAGGCTTCGAGCTATAAGACTCACAGCGGAGACCGCTTTGGGATAATCCATTCTGGTAGGACCAAGCACTCCGATCGTGCCGACTACTTTGTTTCTTATGCGATAACGAGCTCCAACAAAGCTGCAGTTCCGCATTCCACTCACAGAATTTTCCGATCCGATCAGGACTGTTACTTCGGGTGAACGGTAGGCAGCTGACAACACTTCGCAAAGGGCTTTCCTTTCCTCCAGAACAGACAACACAGCTTCCAGTCTTTCCAGATCCTTAAACTCAGGCTGTTGCATTATGTAGTTCGAACCTTCAAGATGGACATCTGTCTCACTCTCGGGTTTGCACTGGTCCTGCAAAACTTCAACTACAGCTCTAAGAGCATTGACCAGTTCAGGCGGTTCAGACGCATCGATTTCATTCAATGCTTTGCAGGCAACCGCAACAGGTTTTCCTGCCAGCTTGTCAGTAAGGAAATTCTGAACTCGGTCTGGTTTGATTCTAGCCCCATTGGAACCGGGATTTACAAACTGGTGAAGCACGCGGCCACTGTCCATGACCAAGACTACCAGCAGTCTGGTGTCTCCAACAGATGCAGTATGTACTTGTGAAATGACTGCATCCCTCAGGACCGGACTGGTGGCAACTGATGTGTATTTGGATATATTTGATAAGAGACGACAAGTTTCCCCGATTATTGCCTCAATCTCAGTCTGTCGGCGCAGTTGTTCGTAATGCAGTACTGATTCGGAGATGTGCCCGATTGCAACAGCATCCATCAAACGGTCTACAAAATATCTATAGCCCATATCCGATGGTATTCTGCCTGCAGATGTGTGAGGCTGGCATAGAAATCCAAGAGAAGCGAGTTCCGCCATCTCATTGCGAATCGTCGCAGACTTAACACCTAAATGGTAACGAGCCGCAATGGCGCTCGAACCAACAGGTTCAGCCGTCTGAACGTAGTCATTGACTACGGCCTTGAGAATAACCTGTTTTCTGATGTCAATAGAAATATAAGCCATACTACGCCTTCAAATGCAAGCACTATAATTGCATACTATCACCCCTAACTAATGATGTCAACTTCTATTTCCTCTCAAGCAATGGCTTTGGGGTATCTGGAATGGATAGCTTTCTATTGGAATATGACATATAGGACTGATAGGACAAATAGGACAGTTCATATGAACAGGGCTAGGGCATTGTTCACCAGCCCTGTATCTCTTTGCAGCTTTGCGTAACAAAGAATACTGCCTATGGGAATCGATTAAGGAACATCGCGCATACAGTCCATTTGGAGGTGGAGTCAGTGCCTATTTTCAGGACGATTATCTGTTCTTTATCCAGGATGAACGGTAGCTCAAGTGCTTTGAAGACTCCCGGGAGCAGATGCCCACTCTCTGTGCTTACGCCTCCAGGACCACTGATGCAGGTATAAGTATACCCTTCTGTGTCTCCTACAATCAAAGTTATCCTGTAACTACCTTTGTTTAGTTCCACCTGAAATTCTGCATCTGATCGGCCTTCTACGAAATCACGCCGGAGTTCATCAGGACCAGCGCGCTCTGTTAGCTTTAGCCCCTCGTTGCTGCGCCAGCCGTATCCTTTGGTGTAGTGATACAATTGGTCAGCCGTTATCGGTGTGAATGCCAGCCCCTGTTTTCCGCAGTTGTGGTATTGTTTCGAAAGTATGTTTTCATATTGTTTGAACGCTGAATTTGCTGTAAAATCAAATTTATACAACGTCACTCTGGACTCGGGTTTATCTCCCGGATAGTAATCGAGTGTTGCGTTGTCTATTGCCCGGATGTATTCTGTGTGCTCATCTTTACCCAGGAACACTCTTCTCTGGGTTCTGGCTATAGTCACCAACGGCATTTCAGTATCGGATGTATTTATCCATCCTGTATCGGGGATAGTGCAGCCTGTTTTGTATATAAAGTATTCGCTGCCAGCTTGTGATGCAAAGGAAATAATACCCCGCTCTGTTGAGAAATCGACTGGAACTTGGTTGCTGAGAACAGTGACCGGACAGCTGAATACATCTCCGATTTTTACCAAACCACCAGCCAGACTGCGAATGTTTATGAACTCGACTTTTCCATCTGACATCCTTGATGCAACTTCAAAAGCTCCTTCTGCCAATAATCCCTCAAATGCACAGTTTTTCCAGGCAGACAGTTGCTGAGACGATTGATCCAACAGTTTGTCGAACTTGACATCAGACTTATCGGCTGTTCGATTCCCGATTGGAACCGCTGGAAACACATCTATCACACCATCAAAACTCTGCAGCAGCATTTCACTCAGAGCTGTAGCAATCGAGCTCCCAGCTTCGACGAGTGGAGGATTGTAAACCGGAACACACGCTACCAGACAGCACTGCATCCAACGTTCAGTTTCCTCAGACAGCATACCATTTGCCCGCATCTGAAAATCTATGCCACGTTCATACAGCATTCTCAGAGCTTCATCTCCATTGCCAAGTCTAGCTGCAACAGATGCCGGCCAACCCAGGTTGTGTGTACCTATTGCCTGCATAGTGTCTGCATATCGCAGGGTATTCTCTGCGATCTTACGCATTTGTGGATCGCTCTTCCTGCTGATCTCGCCTATTGGATAGATCGGCATAAGTATACTACTGTGGGCCAGGAACTGATCGGTAGCTGCCCAGTCAGAATCTTTCAAGTGCTCTCCAAATGCTACACTCTCACCAATGGCGTAATCAGGGAGTCTATCAAGGACACTCTGCCATCTTCTCCGGACTTCCAGGGATTCGTTCAATATAATATTGGCTTTGATGGCAGATTTGAACAGGTACTTTACGCTAGAGAGGGTTATGGTGGAATTTTTGGTCATTGGCCCTTGTTCTGGAGATACATCCGGAAAGATAATGAGATTGCCTGTCTCAGGATCATCCTGAAGATATGCCTCCCAGAAGTCCAGTATTCCCACCATCAACGGATAAGCAGTGTTACGGAGAAAGTCAGTATCAAGGGAGTATGTGTAGTACCACCAGAAATATTGAGCACACCATGCCCAGATGCATAAATATACATCAAAAGGGTAATCGGATGCGATGCCGTCTATTCCATAGAAATCCTTTGCCCACTTCCTGGCAGATTGCTCGTATGCCAGTAGTCCTTTATGGAATGGTTTGGCCAATTCCAGATGGTTGCTGGTAAATAAAGGCCAGAATCCCTGCTCAATGTTTACATCCCAATACCAACTGCTCCCCCACTGCGAGGGAGGTCTGATGTCCCAGAGTCCATTGAGACCGCAGGCCTGTTCAAACAACCGTCCACCTTCTCCACTGCAGCAGGCAAGAGCATAAATATGGAGATACCAGAGAGTTTCAATCATTTTGTCAGGTATTTGTATGCGTGATTTCGACCAGAATTTGCTCCAGTGCTTTATGTGGGTTTCTGTCAGTAATCCTAAATCCTGAGATGCATTCTCTATTCGTTTGCTTGCAACACCCATCCAGTCACTGGTCTCTTCTTCACTGACTACGCTTGCGATAATAGTAAACTGGTCTGTTTGAGATGTAATAGCCAGATCGAAACCGTTCTCACCAGCTTTCAGAATCACTCCTGAAGCTCCAACTAGTTTGAGCATCCAGACATAATGAAATGGTGGTCGTCCTGATTGTTCATCATCCGCACAGTAGAACGAATTCTCCACGTAAAATATACTGTCACATTCACTGCCAGGCTTTGGGAATACTCTCACATTGCGAAACAGCGGCACTGAGAGTTTGATGCAACTCACCTGCGCATTTCCTGAAGTCTTCACATTAGCAACCAGCAGGTCCGCATCAGGCGAAATAAACGAGTCAACATCAATAGTGCCGGATTCATCCTCACCATGGTATTCTACGGTTGCTTCTTCTATATTCAACCTTGTCAAGGATTGGTTAAGACGCAGAATACTTTCATTTGGAATGATGGAGAGGCGTCCGGCTACGATGAGACTCTGACCAGTGCGGACGGTACCATATGCTGATATCATTGATGGGTTGTGTATTGCGTTATAGTTATTATGGGCGGGATGATCCGGGTTAGCATGAGCATCAAGAGCTCTTTGTTTGAGAACATCCAGTGTATAGTCCCCCCACGGAACTTTATCGAAGCAGGGTCTCATCTCTGGTCTTGGATAAAGAGCCCTGTAATAGACATCATAATGGTTGATTACAAATGTCAGTCCATCATCCGGATCAAGATAACACATCCCCCCATAATGGCCATTGCCCATTGGAAGGGCTTCATCCCAGGAACTATATGTATTCTTATAATCTATATGGTGCATCGTTTTACGAACCTCGCATATTGACCCGTGTTATTCACATTGCTTCACTTTTACCAGGCAGTAATGGTAAAAACGAAGCAGTTCATAAATAATGCGGGCTAAAGAATCGTGCTATGTTATGTGAGAGCTGGTTCCAATGAGGAATTATCATAGATTATTCAGCGCTCCGCCTGTGAATTCCTGTGCAGAATTTTGAATTCAATATCACTTACATAGCTATAGTTCCAGTCAACATTTGCCTGCGCAAGCTTACGCACAATATAATATAGGAGGCAAAGCGATAACTTTGACATGTTTTTATAGGCAATTGATGCCATAAAACAGCTTTACGCCAATAATATGGAGATACCAATATAATGCCTGCAAAAAGGATAATTCCGTGCCTGGATGTTAAGGGTGGACGTGTAGTCAAGGGAACCAATTTCCTTAACCTGAGAGATGCTGGAGATCCCGTGGAACTGGCCGCGCTGTATGATCAGGAAGGTGCAGATGAAGTAACATTTCTAGACATTACAGCAAGCCATGAACAGAGAGACACAATAGTAGATATAGCTAGTCGGACTGCAGAAAAAGTGTTCATTCCTTTCACCGTTGGTGGAGGGATCCGCACTCCGGCCGACTTCAGAAAAATACTTAAAACCGGAGCAGACAAATGCAGCATTAACACCGCTGCACTTCTGAACCCAAGCCTCATCAGTGAGGCATCTGCTATGTTTGGTGCTCAGTGTGTTGTTTTGGCTATAGACGCCAAACGCATAGAGGGTCGGACCGATAAATGGCAGGTTTATACCCACGGCGGTCGAAAACCTACAGGAATTGATGCTGTCGAGTGGGCAATGCGAGGTGAAGAACTTGGCGCGGGAGAGATCCTGCTGACGAGTATGGATGCTGATGGAACCGAAGCTGGATACGATATACCTCTTACACGCACCATTGCAGAGTCTGTTGGTATACCTGTAATAGCCTCAGGTGGTGCGGGTAGTGTTGAGCACATATATGAAGCTCTAACAGATGGAAAAGCCGAGGCTGCTCTAATAGCCTCTATCGTCCATTACGGAAAAATGACAATTGCTGAAATAAAAGAATACCTCCTGAGCAGGGGGGTTGAAGTCAGGAGAATTCAACTTGAGTCTCGAAACATTTCTGGATAGTTTGAAATATGATGAGAATGGTCTAATCCCTGGAGTGGTGCAAGACTATGAAAACGGACAGATACTGATGGTTGCCTATATGAACCGCGATGCTGTCCGGGAAACCTTGACATCCGGCAGAGCCTGTTTTTGGAGCCGTTCCAGGCAGAAGTTCTGGATAAAGGGTGAAACCTCAGGTAATGTGCAAAAAATCAAAGAGATCTTTGTCGACTGCGACAAGGACTGTTTTGTATTGAAGGTGCAGCAGACCGGTGCAGCCTGTCACGAGGGTTACCGCACTTGTTTCTTCCGCAAAGTCGACGAAAACGGATCTGAAGAGATAGTCGATATTAAACTGATGGAGTCTTACTGATTCGCACTTTTATCAGGAATAATATATATGTAACTCGTAAATAATGTATGCCTTATTCCCTCCAGGAGAAACACTTGGGGGGACAAGGCTGATGAGGGATAGATTCAGGTGCGTACTCCATACAGAAAAATCAGTTTGTGGTGCTTTTACCTATCCCTGATAGTATTTTATACTGCAATACCTTCTATCTCAAATCAAGGGATTGGGATTGTAAAGCGCGAGTATTCATGGAATGACTTCGATGGAATAAGAAGAACTGTAACATTTTCCATCCGATCCTCAGATATAACTGAATCCGAACATGAGTATGGCGCTCCTCCTACTGAAATTGGCTCACAAAGAATCACATTTCACTATAAAATCTCATATCCAGCCAATGCTACTCCCGAAATCATACGAAAGCTCAAGGAAAACGCCAAAGCAAATTCCGAACGCCAAGCTCGTGCAATAATAGATGCTCAAAGATCTCGAGTGTTCTCTCGAGGTTACATTGCAATAGACGGTGACAAAATAGGTGTAGACTTAGCTGGCGCCTGGAACCGCAACCGGCAGCGAATGAGAGCTTATGTGCAGCAATTTGCATATCAAACTGGTATTACTCCAAATATGCTCCCCAGTCAGGCACTGGCATTTGTTCAACAGATAGAATATAAGAAACCACCTGACTTGCGTGCGGGATCATGTATTCTGCAGTTCTATCCTCCAGTAGAAGCGTTAAATGCAAGGTATGGTGATTGTGATACAAAAGCAATACTCTTTGCCTCTATGGTAGATAACGGGAATGGTCCTGAAGTCATTGCGCTGCGTGGTCCGGATCACGTAATTGCAGCAGTGGAATGCAAACCTGACACCCCCGGATATGTAATCAGGGTGTTCAATAAGTCCTTTCTATTGTGTGAGTGTTCAGCACCAAGCTGGCCACCTGGCAGTATTTCGCAGACTACCTATAAAACCATAGCACATGGTGATTACATACCAGTGCGTTTGCGGCCTTACTCTTCTTACTGCAAATCCGAATAGCATCATCAATCATTCAATATATTTGTCTTCATTTTATATATAGCTAAATGCACTTCGATGATCCATTTACGCATATATTACTCGGTTCTGAGAGCCATCAATCGTCTTTACGATCCGCTATCGCTGAGCTTATCGAAATATTAACGGATTGTTTTCGTCATTCGAGGATCTCAGGCTAAACGTATACAAGTCTACCACATTGTTATTTTACATGATTCTCTTAGCGATTGACCGGTCTGTTAGGCTGTGCTATAATTCGACTGTATGGCTTGGAGTTATATTTATCTATGCCATGCTGTCCCCTCGCGCCTGCATCGGCAGGAGTGCATTCATTACGTCCGCACATTTTAAGGACGCAACGAGGTTGCCAACTTGAGTGAATCAATCGAGAATATAAAGACGATAGTCCAGCAACTAGAAGAAAAAAATCAGACGCTGGAACACGAATTACGTGATAAATCAGTCGCAATCACTGCTCTTGAGCAGGCCAATAAGAGACTGGAAGACCGGATTAAGGAACTGGATGCCGAATCAGGTCCTACTCCTCTCACCGAACTCGAAGAGACCCTTAAGAGGCTTGTAGCCAGAATCAGTATGATATTACAGGCAGAGAAATGCGTATTCATGCTTTTTGATGGTGATGCTGGAGAATTGGTTGCTGCCAAACCAGCGGTTGGTCTGACGGATGAACAGATTAAAAATTTCCGAGTCAGGGCCACAGAAGGCATCTCCGGTGAAGTTTTCCGAGACCAAAAGCCTATAATACTCTACGATGCTATGAATGACCCCCGAACCATAAAGGAAAATGTCGGAGTCATTAATGTTACCAATGGAGTCTGCGTCCCTCTGGTAGTTGAAAAGCGTGACGAAGCGACCAACAAAGTAACTGAACGCAAAGTCATTGGTGTAATGCATGTATTCAACAAACGTTACGGCAACGTTTTCATCCAGGAAGACGTAAACCTTCTCACCAGACTTGCTCACAACGCGGCATCCGTTATTGCCAGCGCTCAGCTCTTCCGCGAAGTTGTTCAAGAGAAGGAAGAACTAGAGCACGTTATTGAGAGTGTATACTCCGGGCTGGTCATGGTCAACAATAATGGCCGAATCATGCAGATGAACTCCTCCGCCAGAGTAATGCTTGAAATCGATGGATCTGAAAAGCTTTCCGGCGATTTCAGAGATATAATCAAAGTCAAACCAATAATGGAGCTTATCCAGAAATCCCTGACCGAAGGTCAGGAGATGGAAGAGGAAATAACCATTGAACCCGCAGAGGGTGAAGATGCTACTGAGCAGATATATCAAGCACAGACAGCACTTGTCCGTGGGGAAGACCAATCTGTCTTAGGTGTAGTATCAATATTTAATGATATAACAGAGTTACGCAACATCGACCGTATGAAGACGGCATTTGTGTCTACTGTTTCCCACGAACTCAGAACACCTCTTACTTCGATCAAAGGTTTTATATCCACACTTCTGCAAGACACAGACGGTTTCTACGATATAGAAACCGTCCACGAGTTCTATACGATCATCGACCAGGAATGTGACAGACTTACCAGACTAATCAGTGACTTGCTCAATGTATCACGTATTGAAGCTGGTCGCGCACTGGATCTTAATCCTTCTCCTGTCAATGTGGCGGAACTCACTGACAAGGTTGTAGCGACTCAGAAGTCCTACACCTCCAAGCACCAGTTCGTTGTAGATTTCCCCACAGACTTCCCGACTATTGTTGCAGACAAAGACAAGATCGATCAGATCCTGACAAACCTCTTAAGCAACGCTGTGAAGTATGCACCTGAAGGTGGAGAAATACGGATTGTTGCGGTAAAAGAGGGTGATGACAAGATCAAGATAAGCGTCATCGACCAGGGCATGGGAATCCCTAAGGAACACCAGGCCAAAGTCTTTGATAGATTCCATAGAGTAGATAACCGGGACACCAGAAAAGTTGGGGGAACCGGTATCGGCTTATATCTAGTCAAACACCTTGTAGAGGCCCATGGCGGTAAGATTTGGGTTGATAGTGAACAGGGAAAAGGTTCAAGTTTTATATTTGAACTCCCAACTTGTCCTCCTCAGTTCCAGGATGAAGAGGAAGCAGCACAATCTTAGTCCTCAAATAATTGAAATATGAGAGAAGCCTTCGGAGCAATCCGGGGGCTTTTTTTTATGATTCCCCAATATAAATAAATACGTAGCAATACTGGTCTATCTCATTAAACCTGGTAATCTTGCGAGGGTTTTGCTGCAGTTAATAGTGGCATCAATTATATGAGGGTAAATCCGAAAATACGGGAGCCCTTGCCTGAAATGCTTAGAACGCCAGGATGCGAGAGATACAAAAATGCACAAAACACCGAAATCACTAAGATACACATTGCTGATAGCGATCATAATCGCTCCTATGCTTTTAACTGGATGCGGAGGAGGAGGCGGTTCTGTAAGCCAGAGCGTCACGCCCCCTGATACTAAAGGCGGAGACACTTCCGGTCCATTCTTCACAAAATCAAGTGCTGTTTATAGTGGACAAACAAAAGCCGCGACTTTCAAAGCGACCGTATCGGACAGCGGATCTGGAGTTAAAACTGTTCAGGCGAAAGTTACACCTCCTACGGGAACAGCAACTACTTATGCAATGACATATAATGCCACTACGAATGAGTACTCTGCAGTTTACAGCAATGTTCCTGTCAACACTACAGCTGCTGCACTAACTTATCAGGTGGATATTATCGCCATAGATAAATCCGATAATATATCAACTCAAAAGACCAGTTTCCAAGTTCCTGTTTACATAGCAGATACTACTGCTCCTACAATCACCCAGGTAGCTGCAGTATACAGTTCTCAGGCAAATACAGCGACTCTGAGCGCTTCTGCCACTGACAGCGGTTCAGGTATACAATCGGTCCAGGCAGTAATCACTCCACCAACTGGAGCAACAACCACACTTGACCTGGTTTTAGATACCGCTACTAATACATATAGAGTCGTATACAGTAACGTGCCGGCGAATTCAACGTCTGTTGCAAAAACTTATACCGTCGATTTTACTGCCACCGATAACTCAGGAAATAAATCGACACAGCAGACCACTTTCCAGGTAGACGGTTCGACACCACCTCCCCCTCCAATTGATATTACTGCGCCGAATATCTCACTGGTTACTGCAACATACAATGCGCAAACGAACGCTGCTAATCTGCGAGCTGTAGCAACCGATGCAGGTTCAGGTATGAAATCAGTCCAGGCAACAGTAACGCTGCCGGGTGGAGGAACAAGCAGTGTCGTCATGACATACGATACTACTGCCAGTGAATACCGAGGAGTATACAGCAATGTGCCGGCAAATGCGACAACAACTGCAAAAACATATTTTGTAGATTTCACGGCCAGCGATCTCTCAGACAATACAGCCACACGCCAAACCAATTTTATTGTTCCTGGAAGCCTGGATAGTACCGATCCTGCAATCGGAACGATAGCAGCGCAATTTAATGCTCAAACAAAAGCAGCAACCTTGAGCGCAGCAGTTACGGATACCGGGTCTGGAGTAAAATCAGTGACAGCGAGAGTCACTCTACCTGCTGGTGGGACAACCGACTTCGATTTAGTGTATGACTCGATAGCTAATGTGTTTTCTGCAGTATACAGCAATGTGCCGGCAAACTTGACTACACAAGCCAAGACTTATGTAGTCGATTTTACTGCCAGCGACAAATCCGGAAACACTTCTACAAAACAGACCAGTTTCCAGGTTGCTGGTGTCGCTTCTCCGCCTGCAGATACTACTCCTCCGACACTTGGAGAGTTACTCGCTACATATGATGCTGACACAAAGGCTGCCACATTTACCGCATCAGTAACTGACGCAGGTTCAGGAGTTCAATCAGTAACGGCAACGGTCACTCTACCGACCGGGGCGACGCAGGCATTCGATTTGCTGTATGATTCGACGTCCAGTCTGTACTCTGCGGTCTATAGCAATGTGCCAAAGAACTATTCTTTTACTAACAAGACTTATCTGGTAGACATTCTAGCAACTGACGTATCCGGCAATACATCGACTCAACAGATAAGTTTTGACGTTCCTGGAATTGACGTTCCGCCACCACCAGGACAACTATAAAGTATCTGTATCACAGTGCCAAAAGCCCGTTCACCCTTCGGCTGATGCAGGATGAACGGGCTTTTTGGCGTTTTTGGAGGGATTCAGGACAAAGCAACAGTATTCATGTCATATAGACGCAGTAAAGAATCTGTTTTGCGGAATCATTGGAATACCTGCAAAAAGCAGATCCTTCATACTTCAGGAAGACAGAATCTTCAATCCGTTTAAGTTGACGCTGTGCGTTTGAAGCAGTCTGTAGTGTGGTCATTTACCATTCCTACGGACTGCATAAATGCATAGCAAATTGTTGTGCCTACAAACTTGAAGCCTCTGGACAACAGGTATTTACTGAGTTTGTCTGATTCCGGAGTTGATGCCGGGATTTCACTTATACTCTTCCAGTAGTTTATTTTCGGGGAACCACCAACAAATTGCCAGATTTCTTTTGCGAAAGAACCTGATTCCTCTACTATTTCCAGATAAGCCCTGGCATTTGTTATTGTAGACTCCACTTTACGCCGGTTGCGGATTATTCCCGGGTCCTCCAGCAATTGCGACACTTTGTCCTGTGAGTATCCCGCAATTTTTTCTACATCGAAGCCATCAAACGCTCGCTTATAATTCTCACGCTTTTTCAATACAGTGGCCCAGCTTAGTCCAGCCTGCGCTCCTTCAAGTATTATCATTTCAAAGAGTTTGGGGTCATCAAATACAGGGACGCCCCATTCATCGTCATGGTAGGCGACATACATGGGATCAGATAAAGGTACCCAGGCACAACGTATAACGTTACACACAGATTCACTCAAAGATTCTACTCTACCTTTCCGGCTATTGCCCAGCCATCCATATCAAGTATTTCCGCAGATCCAGGATTGAATGCTGTGAAACGCAGAAGAAATTGTTTAGTACCTGATATATGTTCAGTCAGGTCGTATTCGGCATAAGGTTTGGATAGTGGTTGATTCTTGAATGCTGTCTTCCAGGTAGTTCCTCCATCTAAAGACACGTCCACTGAATTGGTGCCGCCTTCGGGGAGATAAAAATACATATTAGTCAACTTTGCAGATGTGAACTTGAGGCCATCTGTTGCACGCATGTCATAGATCAACTCACCAGTTGCTCCTGGAGGTAATCCCATTCCATATATATCAGGACGAAATCCTTTCCTGCTTTTGGCCTGGAACGACTTCCCACCGTTGTCTAATCCATCCTGATACAAGAAATCTCCAGGTTTTGAAAACACGGTTCCAGGATCATTCAAGTTGTCCATACAGGACTTCACAAAGAGTCCAGCAGTACCACCTATTGTTGGGGTGTCTGCTAACCGATTTAGTCCATCAAGATATATCCTTGCAGCATCGAGAGCCTGCTGTCTTTTGTCCATCTGACCATCGCGTGTGACAGCTAGATTAGCAGCATAGAAAGTATTGAACGCTTTGAGCATTTTCAGGCAGGCAAGATCATTATTAACTCTCTGCAGTTGCACTGGGCCAGAGGAAACCTGCCTGGCAGCTGATTCATAAACTGCAATACCTTCATCAGTCAGCTTCTCAGGATACATTCTGGCTACTTCCATTAGTTCTCCGGTTCCCCCGGTTGCCAGCATATGCTCTTCTACTTTGGTATGGAACGATCTGATGGATTTCGCAGCTGGACCATAATACTGGGGATAAAACAAATCCAGGAGATTCTTAACTTTGAGACTGGAATCCCACGATATCCGATAACTGAGCCACATATGAATATCAGTGCCAAGATTGCGGTCTATATATTCCGGCATTATACCGCTGAAACCAATTTTACGATAATAGTTCTGCTCGGTTTCCAGTTTTCGAAACAGCGTCCAGGGACCTGGATACCAACCAATGTAATCATAACTCCAGGCACGGGGAAGTAGCTTCATCCATCTTTCAATTCTGGAACGATATGCATTGCACCAGGCATTGTTATCTGTTTTGGGTTTAACCTGCTCCATTGCATATGAACAAATGATAGGATAGAGGTTCTCTGCACCCTTGATAGGTTTTGTCGGTGGTTCGATTGTCGAAGAGTAAGGTAAAATGGTTATGCCTTTGCCTGGATTATCTCTGTTCACTGCTTCAGCTACTTTATTTGAAAACGCCAGCACTCTCTCAGCAGGATTTGCTCCTGTAGCCATACACGCATCACACTGGCACCAGTTGTCATTATCGTTTGGACTGAACGTATAATAATCGTATTCCGGGTAATTTTTAAAGACCCATCTGAAGCGTTCTGCGGCTATCTCAACAGCACGCGGATAAGTCATACATATCTGTCCCTCAGGTCCACGGGGTTCACGTTTACCATTCACCATTGCCTGAAGCCCGGGTTCTTTTTCTTGCAGGTCTTTCGGATATGTAGCGGACCACTCCTGACCACCATAGCCAATTACTCCCCCACCCCTGTTACGTGTTTTCCAGACAGCTATGTCAGCTATTTGGTTCAAATACGTTCTGGGTAACGCGTTTCCATTGTACCAGGGGGATCTAAGCTCGTAACTCGGTTTGCAGATTGACTTACCTCCCGGGATATTCAGGGAGATGTTTTTATGTTTTGGTATGTATTCGCCTACCTGTCCAGGTGTAAACCAGTGACATCCAAGGTAGTCTTCCAGGACACCATAAACTCCGTTAGATATCCCATCCGGTCTGGGACTGAGGATGATTAATCCTCTTGTTGTAGAAATCAGCATATAACCATCAGGCCAGAATAGTTTTGGAGTCAACAGTTCGAACGGCTGTTTCATGTTCTTTGGCAGCACTCCAAGCCAGATGCCATTGCCTTTTATGTTGTTCTCTGAAGTCACAATCTGAACTTTGGCACCTGACATAGTATTCAGATGATATACCAGATCGTCAGCTGCTTTCTTCACCGTTTTCTGAGCATCCGGGGGAATCACAATTGTGCAGACTGATTTCCCGGACTTTACCAGGATAACAGGTTTGCATATTCCAGGAATCACAGTCAGAATCAATATGCCGAAAAGCATTATGCAGAACAAACTTCTTTTGATCATTGGAGGATTCTCCTTATTTATCGATATATTGGCTGGAGCAACGCTAATGTAATTATTGATCATTGGATAGTATTTGCAAGTATTGCGTTCGTGCTTTATTAAACTCTGCACGAACGCAATACCACAGTTACGGCGTTTACTTTATAAATCTGATACATAATGGGTATTGGTCAAGATATCCATCTCTGGTCTTCATTGAGGCTATGACTATCCCCTTGCCAGAAGTTATTCGGTCTCAGTTACTTTGGTCATACTGCGCAGATAGATATTTAGCATCTTTTCCGTGGCCACTATTGCTGCTTTTATCTGGTCAGAATCCACACCTCTGGTCACGACTCCACCTTCCCAGACGATGGTTGTCTCTACCAAAGCATCCGTACGGCCTCCTGGTGGAATTCGGACCTCGTAGTCCAACAGAGTCGGCATCTTCACACCTAATTCCTGCAGGATGTGATGCATCGCTTTCATGAATGCATCATAACCCCCATCCCCGGATGCATGTGCCTGATATTCTTTTTCCTGATATTCAACTTTGACTGAGGCAGATGGATGCAGTCTAGTGGATGAGGTTATCACACAGTCAACTATCTTCAACGGTTGGTCTACCGGACGCTTTATAACATCAGAGATGATGAATGGCAGATCATCCACAGTGATTGTTTTTTTCTGATCACCAAGCTGGACTATTCTCTGAAGAACAAGTTTCTTCTGCTCCGGAGTCAAATCAACTCCTAAAGTAGTAAGGTTCATTTCCAGACTGGCCTTGCCTGAATGTTTCCCAAGAGCGTAACTGCGGGTGCGTTTAAAACGTTCGGGTGTAAGTTTGGTTATATACAGGTCACCTTTCTTGTCACCATCGGCATGTATTCCAGCGGTTTGAGTAAACACTGCTGATCCCGTTATCGGTTTGTTAGCTACTACACGCCTGCCGGAGAATATCTCTACCATTCGGGAAACATCCGCAAGCTCCGCTTCCTGGACATGACTGTATACACCAGCCATATCGTGCAGAACAACAACAACCTCATCCAGCGGTGCATTACCGGCTCTCTCACCCAGACCATTTATAGTAACATGAATACCCTTAACTCCAGCACGGACTGCTGCCAGACAGTTAGCTGTAGCAAGTCCATAATCGTTGTGCGGGTGGAAATCAAAATGCACATCAGGATACTTTGCTACGAACTCGCCGACATACTGAGTGCAGTGATTGGGATCAAAGCGCCCCAGGGTATCTGGCAGCATAATTCTCTTGAGCGGCATCTGGGCAAGCTGGTCGATAAACCAACGGGCATATTCATTGTCCTCAAACATTCCACCTGACCAGTCTTCCGGATAGCAGTTGGCTACAATTCCGTGCTTAGAGCAATAATCCAGGGTCGCAGCTATATCATTTACGTGCTGCTCCGGAGTTTTGCGGAGTTGTTCTGTCAGGTGTCTATAAGAACCTTTTGTTAACAGATTGATGACCTTACCGCCTGATTCTCCTATCCAGTCAGCACTTCTGGAAACATCTACAAACCCAAGCATTTCAACTTTGTCCAGATGGCCATGTTTTTCCGCCCAATCCGTAATCATCCGGACTGCACGCTTCTCGCCTTCGGATACGCCTGCGCTGGCAACCTCAATACGATCTACTTTGACTCTGCCAAGCAGCGTCTTTGCGATTGTCAGTTTTTCTTCAGGAAGTATGGCAACACCCTGCGTTTGTTCTCCATCACGCAGCGTTGTATCCATTATTTCGACCATCGGTTTTTTCTTTTTTGGGGTTGTAGTCACTATTATCACCTTTTAACAAACAGAATCGCCTTGAATATCATTATAACCTTCCTACCCATAACAATGCCACCCCAAGCTTTGGGACTCAGACGTAAGGCAACAGACTATAAGTTTCAGGTACTTGTTCTGAGAGGCTGGCTTGTTTTCCGTCCACACTTCGATAAGCTAAGCGCGAACGAAAAAACATACCCTGTAGAGCCCGCGATATATATACTCCAGTGCAAACAAAAACGCACCACTCTGTGCATAAAACGAACGTACTCCGGTTTAAACTGCTTGTGGCTCCTTGTATATAGCTCCTACTCCTCTAGCCCACCTGTCTCCTGGATTCTGGATTCTATGCCCGAAAACTCCCTGGCACGGTAATTGCTATATGTTATCTCGTAAGGTTCCATATGAGTGATTGTATACCGGGAGGTCGTAAATTGGCCAGGGATTTGTTTTCAGATATAACACAACTAACACTAACTCGCACACTGGATGCAACCGTTGCCAGACAGAAAAGCATTGCTAACAATATTGCCAATGTTGAAACGCCCGGATACAAGCGTGTGTTTGTATCGTTTGAGAATGAATTACGCAGTGCTTTGGAAGAGCCTATTGCAAGTTCACGTAAAAGCCTTCTGCAAAATCTGACACCAGTCCGCAAGACTGACTATGTTAGTCCATCTAAGCCGGACGGTAACAACGTGAATATTGATGCCGAGATGTCTGATCTGGCAAAAAACCAACTACAAAACAAGGCTGCAACAACGCTTATGCAAGCAAAGTTATCCATAATGCGGGCAGCTATTTCGGAGGGCAAGAAGTAAATGGGTAGTTTTTCCTCTTTTGATATAAGTTCATCGGGTATTTATGCCCAGCGAGTGCGTATGGACGCCATAGCAAACAATATAGCAAACGCAGAATCCACCAAGACGCCTGAAGGTGGTCCATATCGAAGACAGACTATCACTTTTAAGGCAGTCTACAACGATGTCGTAGGGAACCAGGTTCAACCGGCGGGTGTAACTGCTGAAAAGGCACCTGAAAATCCAAACGATTTTAAGATGGTGTATGATCCCAACCACCCTGATGCAGATGCCGAGGGTTATGTTAAGATGCCCAACGTCAATATTGTCGAAGAAATGGTGGACATGGTTTCAACGACAAGAGCATACGAAGCCAATGTGACCGCAATGAACTCGGTCAAGAGTATGATCACCTCTGCTATTGATCTGGGTAGGAGCTAGTTATAAGTTATGAGAATTGAACCCATACAAAATATCACGAGCTTTGAACCGGTTTCCAAGACAACAGCGGCATCGAGTGCTCCTGGAGATGTATCTTTCAAAGATACAATCAAGAACGCACTGAGCGGAGTCAACAATCTCCAGAACCAGGCTGATGATATGTCTCAGAAACTGGCTACAGGGGAACTTGAAGATGTGCATAAGGCGATGTTGGCAATGAACAAAGCCAAAATGACATTCGATTTTACAATGACAGTGAGAAATAAGGTTCTTGAAGCATATCAAGAAATTATGAGAATGCAGGTGTAGTCGGATATTGATCCTACTAAGCACATTTCACTAACCCATATTATTCACCAAGCCTCGCTTTTGGCTGGCAGTAGCAACAAAGGCTGAGTCAGTCATGAATAATGCGGGCTAATACTGATGTTGAATATATGAGCTATAAACTCATTTAATAGCAAACATCAAAACTGGATCTTTAGCGGAGCAAATACATGAACCGTCTTTCGGAGTTTGGACCTATAGCGGCACTGATAAAGTTGTGGAGAGATCTGACCCCTTCTCAAAGGGTAGTGGTCATTTCATTTATATTGGTGGCGCTCATAGCAGTGTCAATTGTTGGATCCCGGCTGACCAAAACCAGAATGGGAATATTGTTTTCTAATCTGGAACCTGCAGATGCGCAAGCTATCGTAGCAAAGCTGGACGAAAACAAGACGCCATATGAGATTACCGGCAACGGGACAACCATTGAAGTGCCGGAGGATATGGTACCACAAGCTCGAATGAAAATGGCTGCCGATGGATTACCTCAGGGTGGGACTATAGGCTTCGAAGCATTCGACAAAGGCTCACAGTTTACTACTCAGTTTGCTGACCAGATCAAGCTTATCCGTGCAATTCAAGGAGAATTGACACGTACAATATGTTCGCTTAGCCCTGTCTTGAATGCGAGAGTCATGATAGTTAAACCGGAAAAGGCTATATGGGAAACAGAACAGGATCCAACTACTGCATCAGTCTTCCTGAAACTGCGCAGAGGTACTCCAATCGATGATGGACAAGTCTCGGGAATAGTCAGACTGGTATCATCTGCAGTCGAGAGTCTCAAGCCAGAGAATGTGACTGTCGTGGACTCAGACGGAAATATCCTGTCTGCCGGCAAAGAGAGTGTTGGATACGGCGGTATGGGTACAAACAATCAGGCTAAATTCAAATCTCAAGTAGAAAACGAAACGGCGAAAAGTATCCAAACGATGCTGGCAAAAGTTGTCGGTAGTGATAAGGTAGTTGTTCGAGTAAACGCCGATGTAAGCTTTGATCAGACTAATATCGAAAAACAGAACTATGAACCTGCTGTCGGCGCGGGTCCCAAAGGTATTCTGGAAAGTCAAGAAAATCACATAGAAATTTATAACGGTAACGTACTGCCTCCTGGTGGAGTTGTTCCAGGGCGCGCCACTGGAACGCCAGGGCCGAATGACAAATATGAAAAACGTGAAGACACCAGTCAGTATCGGATAAACTCCGAAAAAACCGTAACAGTCAGCGCCCCGGGCAAAATCGACCGTCTGTCTGTCTCTGTTCTGCTTGATGACAAGATACTGGAAGCACAAGTACCCGCGATAAAAGCAGCTGTTACAGCAGCTGCCGGTATTGATTCAAAGCGTGGAGACAACATAGTGGTTATCCGGCAACCATTCGACAAAACGCAACAGACTGCTATGGACAAAGAATTCAAAACAGAGTCCCAAAAAGATCTTTATATGAATATTGCAAAGAATGGCGGAGCAGCGTTATTGCTCATAGCTTTCATGCTTTTCCTGAAATCCATAGTCAAACAGATAAAAGTGCAATATCCTGCAGCTCCCGAACAAGCAGTTGAGTCATCCTTCGAAGGCTCCATGTTCCCAGGCGAAGGTCTGCCTACACCGGAACAACTGATAGGTGCGCCATCGGGTCAGCCGTTTGATACAGGTGAAAATACAGCTGAAGATACATACAGCACTATGACACCTCGCGACAGGTTGCCTGCTGAAGTAGTCAACTCAAGTCCTGAAGACCTGGCAAAGCTGGTCAGAGGATGGATGAGTGATGAGCGCTGATAGAATCCCGATTACTATGATGAAAATATTACTCATATTTAAAACATGACATTAAGATCATAAGGAGTTTTTCATTTCCGAGTGATCATACTGGAGACTGATATGAACCGAACAATTGACCGTGTAAGTGGCCTGGACAAAGCTACAATACTATTAAAGTCACTGGGACCAGAGACCACAGCAAAGGTATTTGAATATTTGACTGACGATGAGCGCGAAATTCTTTCTGCTCAGATAGTGGCTTTGCGACCTGTAAACTCAGTGACACGCAGATCGGTAATTGATGAAGTCACTAAGCATGTCAGAGAAGCAAATCGAAACAGGGAAATCACCTCTATGCCAAAGGGGAAACCGCTGGAATGGATGGAAGATATGAACCCTGCACAGATTGCCGAAGCACTCATTCACGAAAGGCCGCAGAGTGCAGCAATGGTGCTTTCATTGCTGAGTCCACAATGTTCTGCCAATATACTGGCAGAACTCGATGATAAGACTCGGAATCAGATAGTGATGCGTCTTGCAACTATGAAGCCTGTTTCGGAAAAGGCACTTCTAGCTGTAGATGAAGCAATGCGTTCAAAATTCCATGGAGTCGAAAAAACCATCGAAGATACACATTCAGGAGTGAAATCGCTCTCCAAAATCATAGGAAGCGCAGCGAGTCAGGTCCGCGCTGGCATAACCAGCAGCCATCAGGAAAGTGCTGTTCCTTCAGTGATCAAATCTATATCGAAATATACAAGTCCGGAGCAGATGCTGGAACTCAGTGATGCCGAAATGTTTGAAGTCCTGACGCGTATGCGAATGGATGATTTGATGGCAGTATTGAGAGTGGCTGGAGAAGATCTCAAGTCAAAGGTCCTTCGCAACATATCACCGGACTCAGCAAAAATATTGCGCAAAGGCTTGAATTCAACATCGACAACCACATTGCGTGAACTTGAAGAAGCCAATATGCGAATTGTGGATACTCTGAATCAGTGGTCAGAATCTTTCAGCGTTCCGAACAGAATGGCTGCATAGCATAAATATTCATTTTACCAGACTAGTCATCAGATGTAATGCATATTAAGCAGGTAATCAGAGTTGGGCAAAATTATTAAAATAGCAGACACAATGGCGAATTACTTCGACCCGGTAGCCTGCGATTATGAATTGGCAGAGTTTAGTCATCAGCCACCGAATGGATATTCCTCTGTACAAACCATCGTGCAAGAAAAGACTGAGGCCGAGAAAATCCTGGAAAGGGCTCAAACGCAGGCTGAGATGATGATCAATACAGCACGACTCGAGATTCACGGAATCTACGAGAAAGCAGAGAATGAAGGATACCAAGCCGGAATGGCGCAAGCAGCAACCGAAGCCCGGCAGCACTCCCAACAAATTGCCGAACAATTGCAACAACTGGTCCAAAGACTGGAATCCGGCATTAGTCAGGCTCAACAAGACCGTCTGGATCTGATTGACTCGGTTGAACCAGCAGTACTAAAGCTTATAACTGATTCTGTCGAGAAGATAGTAAGGCATGAGATTAAAACAGATCCCAGGATAGTGCTCCGAAACATCAAAGCCTGCCTGCGCAGGATTAAGGATGTCAATGAAGTCACGATCCGAGTAAGTCCTGCTGAATTAACATTTGTAAAATCACAACGCGAAGAATTGATTAGTTGCAGTGAATGCATACACAGTGCAGCAATTGTGGACGACCGCAGGGTCGGTTCTGGAGGTTGTATTGTAGAATCAACTTCCGGGGATTTTGACGCAACGGTTGATACTCAGCTTGAACGCATAACAAATAGAATAATGGAGATAGCGGCAGATGCCAGCAACACAGAAGTTGGATCTTGATAGATACTCTCAGGCAATATCTCGACTTGACACCATTCGCATAAATGGACGCGTGGTGCAGGTTGTCGGTGTCCTGGTTGAGTCTCAAGGCCCGGCTTGTGGTGTGGGCGAAATTGTGGAGATCCATACCCACAGGAATGAAGAACCTGTGCTCGCAGAAGTTGTTGGATTTCGCGAATCACGTGCACTGCTAATGCCATTTGGAGCAGTACGCAATATCAGGCCAGGAAGTAAAGTTGTGGCTACCGGATATTCGCTTCGTGTACCGGTCAGTAATTCAATGCTTGGTAGAACCCTGGATGGACTTGGTAGACCACTCGATGGACTCGGTCCAATAACAGCCGACCGGGAAGTTCCAGCTGACGCTGACCCACCCCACCCTCTCAACCGCCGAAGAATAACAGACGCTCTTTCACTCGGTGTCCGGGCAATTGACGGCCTGCTGACAATCGGTAAAGGACAGAGAGTCGGTATATTTGCCGGTAGTGGAGTTGGAAAAAGCACGTTGCTCGGAATGATTGCTCGTAATACTTCAGCTGACGTAAATGTGATTGCACTTATTGGGGAACGAGGCCGTGAAGTCCGCGACTTCCTGGAAAAAGACCTTGGTGAAGAAGGTTTGCGCAGATCGGTCGTTATTGTAGCTACCAGTGACCAGGTGCCTGTAGTAAGACTCCGGGGTGCACAGGTAGCAACAGCCATCGCTGAATATTTCCGAGATCAGGGAAAAGATGTCCTGCTGATGATGGACTCAGTCACCCGTGTAGCCTGGGCTCAGAGAGAGATAGGGCTTGCATCAGGAGAGCCGCCAACAACCAGAGGATATACTCCTTCAGTTTTTGCTGTTCTCCCACAACTTCTGGAGCGCTCAGGAACTTCGGATAAAGGCTCTATCACCGGATTATATACAGTATTGGTAGAGGGTGACGATATGAATGAACCGATTGCAGATACTGTAAGAGGTATTCTGGACGGCCATATTGTTCTGAGTCGTGACTTGGCAGCACGTAATCATTATCCAGCAATTGATGTTCTATCGAGCGTAAGCAGGCTTATGTCGGAAATTGCATCCAAAGAACATAAACGTTCAGCTGGTGTAATTAGGGATGTGCTGGCTACTTACAAGTCCAGCGAAGACCTTATAAACATAGGAGCTTATGCCCAGGGAAGTAATGCAAGAATTGATTACGCGCTGAGTATGATTGAACAGGCAAACGGATTCCTGAAACAGAGGGTAGAAGAACCATCTAGTTTCACCGAGACCACCAGTGCATTAACGGAGACATTCATAGGCCATGAAGCGGTTTAAGTTCAGATTACAAACTCTGCTGGAACAGCGCCTGGCTCGTGAAGAGGAACTATTGAGAGAACTGAGTATCCTCAGGAATGAGGAACTCAATGAGTTATCTATGCTCAGCAATCTGGAAGACAGATCCTCCAGGGCTTTCGAGAACCTGGCAGAGAAGTTGAACTGCAAAAGCATTGATCCCCGTGAACTATCCCGAATGGACGATTTTGCACGAGGAACCCTGGATGACATTGAAGAGCAAAAGGCAATCATCGAGGGAGTAAGACAGCGGATCATCAACAAACGCGATGAAGTGGTTGATGCGATGAAGGACCGAAAAGTGCTCGATGCTTTGAAAGAAAAGCAAGAGACAGCCTACAAACTGGCTGGGATGCGAGCTGAACAGAAGGAACTGGACGAAATGAGCTCATTACGATACGCGAGAGGCATGTAAGATGCTTGAGAGTATGAATGCCGCTATCGAACGCATAGATAATATAAAATCCAATTTTGCATCAATGCGTGTACGCGGTGCTGTAGGAATAGCTCCACATGAAATAGGTGGAGAAATCGGCCCAAGGGGCGTAGTACCTGCAGATGCAGCCAATTTTTCTTCCGTGCTGACTGGGGCAACTGATCAAACAACCGATCAAACCACTGATGTTGCTGACTCAGGAACAAGCAGCGAACCAACTAAATATGAGGATATCATCCAGCAAGCATCCAATCGCTGGGGAGTCGATACTTCATTAATCAAAGCAGTTATCAAGGCGGAGAGTGGATTCAACACAAAGGCTGTATCAAATGCAGGCGCTCAAGGATTAATGCAGCTTATGCCATCAACCGCTAAAAATCTTGGTGTGTCCAATCCTTATGATCCAGCGCAGAATATAATGGCCGGTACTAGATATCTAAAAGGGCAGCTGGAAAGGTTCGACAACAAAGAAGAACTTGCTCTGGCGGCATATAATGCAGGTCCGGCAGCAGTTAAGCGTTATGGAGGCGTCCCTCCATATACCCAAACACAAAATTACGTAAAGAAGGTACTCGGCTATAAAGACAGCTTTTCACAGTAGCCGTTATCAATACATTCTGGAAGAAAGGAGGAAACAAAATGACAAATACCATAACAATAGCGCCAAAGCAGGATGTGCAGGTTCAGCCTCAGAGTTCACAAAAAACCTCGGCGAATAACGATACACATAATTTCGCTGATACTCTGAAGAATGCCAAAGAATCAGAACAAAAGACCGAAAACAAACCGGTAGAATCTAAGGAGTCTGAAACGCACCCGGAGAAGGCTAAAGATACTACTGAATCCAAAACTACTAATTCTACGGATCAGGATAAGGATTCAGAAAAAAAGCAAACTCCGGATAATCAGGGACAAATTGCAACAATTCTGGTTGCAGAATCTGCACCTGTCGTAGTGAAAACTGAAACTGTCATCCCTGCTTCAACAGACAAAACTCAAATGAACAACCAGGTCACTACAACCGCTGCAGCATCGCAAAATCAAAGTGCAATGGCACTCCTTACCGCTGCGGCAGATAGCATCAAAACTGATGATAAAAGCCAACAGGTAAATACAACGACTTCAATCACGGGTAAAACATTCCCTCAGATGGAAGCTAAACAAGCGACTGGCAAAATATCAACTACTGATGCACTATCAACTAAGTCAGAAGCACAATCTGCAGATAAAAACATATCAGCAGCCAATGCCCAGGCAAATGTGCAAGAGACAGTCAATGCTGTCCAGACGCAAACGACTACCGAGACGACAACAACAAAAGCAGATGTCAAGTCAACTACTGATACCAGTCAGGCAGTTCAAAATCTGCAGGTTGACGCATCAACTGTGCAAACAGTTCAGTCGACTGATCAACCAAAACAAGATCGATCATTCTCTAGTCACAAGAAGGATGCCGATACTAAAGCTGATTCAAAATCAGTGAACAAGGAAAGCAACAACACGGTTGATTCCCTGTTGTCATTGACTGAACTAAATGCGAATACGGCAAAAGTCAAGCAATCTGTAGAAATCACAATGAAATCTGCAGTTGAAACTGAGGAAGCCAAACCTGAGTTGGTGACCACAATTCCAATTAAAATATCAACATTAGACACGCCGGTTGTAAACTCAGCGGCAGTAACATCCGATACAGTAATTGATACAACTGCAACAACTACACCAGTCGAGAAGACTGAAAGGACTATATCCAGCCAGTCGGCTGAGATACCAAAAAGGATTATCGATCAGGTAGTTCGTGAAGTATCATTGACAAAAACCTCAGATCGCAATGATCTGGTAGTTAAACTAACGCCGCCGTCTCTGGGAACTCTGCGGTTACAAGTCACTCAGGATGCGTCGGGTATGACAACCCAGATAGTCGCATCCAGTCAGCAAGTCAAAGACTTGCTCAACCAACACATGCCGACGCTTATCACTGCGATGAACGATGCCGGCATTAAAATGGACTCTCTTACAATAACGACTGACAATAAGTTTGAATCCGGAACCTTTGCTGACAGTAAAAGCTTCAGTCAGGCTCCAGGTCAGTTCAATGGATCCAAACGTCAGAATCAATCTCAACAACAATATGGCACCGGCACTCCGATATTAACAGCGTCCGGTCTTGTGCAGACAAACGAAAGCGCTGCATTCACGTGGTACGCTTAGAAGAAAGGTAAAGACTATGTCAACAAGTGCAGTCAGTTCGACGAGTTCGACTACAGGTACAACAGCTGCAACAACTGCTTCCTCCACACTGGGTAAGGATGATTTCCTGAAGCTGCTGGTAACACAACTCCAGAATCAGGATCCACTGAAACCAATGGATAATACAGAGTATGTATCCCAGTTGGCCCAGTTCTCTTCATTGGAACAGATGACCAATATTGCCACAGCATCCAATTCTACATACACAAGTCAGGCTTCAGCATCAGCATTAGCTATGATCGGCAAGACTGTAGAATGGGCTGACAGCAGCACCGGCAAAAATCAGACCGGCAAGGTAGATAGTATTTCTTTCGTTGATGGCAAACCAAAGCTAAATATTGGCACCTCAACTGTCGAAGTATCTAATGTAGTAAAAGTTTCCTGAGACACTCTATCGGGGATACATCGGTTTCGAAAACCCGTAATTGCAACTCAGTAAAATCTGTCGAAAGGAGTATTCAACATGGGTCTTGTTCGTATAACACCGATTAACACTGCTGTTAGCAGCGTTCAAACAAAGTCAGTTTCAAACGCTACAACCGGATTTGGTCAAGCTCTGAAAACTGAACTTGATAAGCAATCGGATGTGAAGATATCTGCACATGCACAGAAGCGGCTGGATGAACGCAATGTGCATATGAATGATACGGATCAGGCCAGACTCTCGGCAGCTATGGACAAAGTGCAGAACAAGGGGGCTGATAAGTCTCTTGTCCTGTTAGACAATCTGGCGTTGGTTGTGAGTGCAAGAAACCGAGTTGTGATAACGGCCCTGGATTCAGCCAGTTCGAAAGATGGAGTATTTACTGGCATTGATAGCGCCGTGATCGCATAATGCCGATTTGATGGCAAACACTGTATTTATTGCAATGGTTGTCAAAATGTTAATGCGCCGGACCTTTACCAAGGAAGCGCATAGACCACCGATCTACTGAAGTGGTCTGAGCAGTGAAGAGCCGCTCAAGTTGGCTTGTCCGATCTTTCAGGACAAGCCAACTTCAAAGAAATAGTCATGATTGCTTCAGCTGGAAGCATCTGACCAAACAAGTGCAGCAATTGGAGGTCAAGTAAGTTGATACAAGCAATGTATTCCGGTATTTCCGGTATGAAAGCGTTCAAATCATCCCTGGATGTAATTGGCAATAACATAGCCAATGTAAGTACGACAGGATTCAAATCAGGTAAAGCCACTTTCAAGGAAATGATGAGCCAAACGCTAAATGGCGGCTCCGCTCCTGCAAATGGCAAGGGAGGCACTAACCCGGAGCAGGTAGGGTTGGGAGTAACACTCGCTGGAATAGACCAGGACATGGGTCAAGGATCTTTGTCCAGCACCGGCCGCAAATCTGACTGTGCAATTGAAGGTGAAGGATACTTCGCTGTCTCAAACGGATCAAGAGCATTGTTTACCAGAGATGGAGCTTTCACTCAGGACTCCGATTATAATCTAGTTACTAGTTCCGGAGGAATGAAGGTTCTTGGCTGGAGCGCAGATCCACTTACAGGCAAGATCGATACAACAACCTCCATTACCAAAGACTCCGCGATTCAGATACCAGTAGGTACCAAGGCTTTAGCCTCAGCGACAACCTCCGCAACACTGGGTGGTAACCTGAGTGCTTCTGCCGCAACTGGTTCTACATATGCATTGAAATTTGATGTATACGATTCGCTGGGTAACACTCACCCATTGAATGTCACCTTTACTAAACAGGATTCCGTTCCGGGAACAAGCTCCTGGACATATGACTTCGATGCAACTCCCAGCACAGTCCCGCCTCCATCACCTAACGTTCTGGAGTTTGACTCCAACGGTTATGCTACTAGTGCTACATCAACAGTATCTGTCCCTATGACCCTGAGTCCCGCGACTGGGGCGCCTGAGACATTGACATTCAACATTAATATGTCTGCTGTAACTAACCTTAATGGCGATAATTCGGTCGCTATGAACAAACAAGATGGACTTCCTATGGGAACTCTTGAATCTTACACTATCGACAAAAGTGGATATGTTGTAGGTCAGTACACAAATGGTGTAACCAAAAACCTTGCACAGTTGTCATTAGTGACGTTCAATAACCCAGTCGGTTTGAGTAAAACAGGTGGTAACTTGTTAACAGAAAGCGCTTCATCGGGAACTCCTCGATTTTCGACTGCAGGAACAGGCAGTACGGGGACGATATCATCAGGTTTCCTGGAGGCGTCTAACGTAGACCTTACCACAGAGTTCGCCAACATGATAACAGCCCAGAGAGGATTCCAGGCAAACTCCAAGATAATCACAACATCAGACGAAGTTCTACAGGAACTGGTTGGATTAAAGAGATAATGACATATCAACTGTAGAAGCCAGATAATAGTTTGAATGACGTTTTGGTCATCGATTGATATTCTACGGTTGTATTTTATGGGCGGACTACTAAGTCCGCCCAAATATGGTTCTACAAATAATACAAGCTGTCCAGCCTGTGTAGAAAGGTTAAGTTCTGGCAATGATAAAACTTACATTATTCAATGATTCTGACATCATATTAAACGCAGACATGATTGAACTCGTAGAACATACACCAGATACTCTTATTTCCTTGACAACAGGGAAAAAGATAATGGTGAAGGAGTCTGTTGAAGATGTGATCAGTCGTATCGTAACATATCAACGTCTCGTTGACAAGAAACCAACAGTGCTTACGGGGAGAGTCAACCGAGCCATACGGACGTCGGCCAGACATAGAGATTAAATGGACATAGCAACCCTATTGGGCTTGTTCCTCGGATGGGGAGCACTAATTACTTGCTTATATATGGAAGGCGGCGGGCTGGGCCAGATGGTCAATCTCCCGGCGTTTATACTCGTCGTTGTTGGGACATTAGGCGCAACAATGATCGGGTATGACTTCAATACCGTGAAATGCGTTCCAAGAGTCCTCAAAAATGCGATGACAACTCGCCTGGCGGATCCTAATGATTTGGTTGACACGGTTGTCGGAATGGCTAGAATCGCAAGAAACAAAGGTATACTGGCGCTGGATGATCTTTCACAGGAGCTGGACAATCATTTCTTACAAAGAGGAATCCAACTTGTAGTCGATGGAACGTCAAGTGTGTTAATAAGGGAAGTTTTGGAGACTGAGATCGATGCTCTGCATGATCGCCACAAGGTGGGTGAGTCGTTCTTCACCTCACTGGGAGGTTTCTCCCCAACCCTGGGAATTATTGGTACTGTTTTGGGACTTATAAACATGCTTTCAAAACTAAATGAACCGAGTAAGATGGGGCATGCCATTGCCGGCGCATTTATCGCAACATTATATGGAGTTGGATTTGCAAACCTTTTCTACTTGCCAATATCTGCAAAACTGAAAACACGAACAGCACGTGAAGTTCTGATTCAAGAGATGGTTCTGGAAGGCATTCTGTCAATTCAATGTGGTGAGAATCCTCGAAGCGTTGAGAATAGAATGGTCTCTTTCCTGTCGCCGGAGATGAAATTGAAAAGACTTTCGCAATCATACAACTACAATGAGGATTCGCGTGCGGCATGAAACGGAACCGTGGAGAACCTCAAGAGAATGCCGACAGATGGCTTCTCACATATTCCGACATGATTACGCTTCTTATGGCGTTTTTCATAATGATGTACTCGATGTCTGTCTTGAATCTCTCCCGATTCAAGGATGCAGCAGCTGGAATTCGCCAGAGTCTCGGCGCTGATCAAACACGAGGTATGGGCTCCGGCAGTGAACCTCAAAATGATTCGGCGCTCAATGGCACCGTAGATGGTGTCTTGCAACCACTTGTGAAATATATTAAGAATCTACCACAGTCAGGTGTTGATGGTGTTCAGGTTGGCCAAGACTATAGAGGATTGGTCATCACTATAAAGAGCGATAAAATGCTCTTTGCCGCATCAAGCCCGACAATTAATCCAAAGGCCTACCCCATCCTTGACCGGATATCAGAAAGCCTCGCAAAGATCAACAACCGCATACAGGTTGAGGGACATACCTGTAATCTACCCCCAAACAGCTCACACTATGAAACCAACTGGGAACTTTCTGCTGACAGAGCCACTAAGGTGGTAAGGTATTTTGTTCAGCGTAAGGGACTGGATCCTCGCCAATTTGCTCCAATAGGCCATGCAGACAACTACCCGGTCGCCCCCAACAATTCCAATGCCAACAGAATCAAAAATCGAAGAGTAGAAATTGTTATTTTGCGCAAGCCTACAAACCTGGCACAGAACTTGCTATCTAAGGATTCAGCGGGAACGGATGACACCAATCCCAGCTACGTCCAGCGTATTCGTAAATAGTATTTAAGATACTGTATAAATCACGAATACAATCTAAGAAGGAGATAGCAGAAAAAATGGCTGTAAAAGACGAAGCAAAAGAGGCTGAAGCCCCCAAGGGTGGAGGTAAGATGAAACTAATCATCATCGCGCTGGCTGCAGTAATACTGATAGCCGGAGTTGCTGTGGTGATGTTCAAGATGAAATCAGCTAAACATGGCGGCAAACCCGAGAAAAAAGAAGTCGTCAAAGTTGAATATCCACTCGGTGATTTCACAGTCAACCTGGCTGACGAGAGTCAGATAAGGTACCTCAAAACTAGTATAGTTCTTGAGATTTCCCAGGAAGCAGCTGATGCCCTCAAAACTGGAGGAAAAGAAGCTGCAAAAGATGCAGCCGCTCCAGCACCAATTCGCGATGCCGTAATCCAGGTCCTCAGCAGTCACACTTTCAACGATCTACTAAAAGCTGAAGGCAGGACTAAGCTCAAAGAAGAAATTATCAAAGCAGTTAATGAGCGTTTAAAGGCTGGCGAAGCACTGGATGCCTACTTCAGCGAATTCGCAATGCAGTGACGATTTACACAGCATGCAAATTTCACTTGTTCAGCAGTTTAACCTGTATTCAGGAGGTAAGAAATGTCAGATGAACTATTGTCTCAAGACGAGATAGAGGCTTTACTTGCCGGGGTAAGTAACCCTGGTGCAGCTTCCACTCCCCCTGCAGACGCGCAACCGGAGACTATAAGTGCAGCGGCTCCACAGGTTTCAGAGCCACCACATATAGAAGTTGTGAACTCGCCGCCGACTTACCAGGCTGCACCACGCGAACCAAAACCGGAAACAGTAGCGCGAACAGTTCAGTTCGCTCCACTGGACAGTTCAATTAGTTCCGGTATGGTTAATGGAGTAGATCTCATTCTGGATGTCCAGCTCCAGGTTGCGGTTGAACTTGGTAGAGCCCAGATGAAAGTCCGAGAGGTTTTAGGACTTGGTCCCGGTTCTGTCGTTGAACTGGATAAGCATGCTGGTGAACCTGTTGAAGTCGTCGTAAACAACAAAACAATTGCAAAAGGCGAAGTCGTCGTAATTGACGAAAACTTCGGTGTCCGTATTACTGAGATAGTGAGCGCACAAAGAAACGATGCAAACGCAAAAGCTGCTTAATTTAATAATGTTGGGATTGATCGTTGTCATGGCCATTTCCACTCAACCGTTGAGCGCTGCACCTGCAGCTGGGAAACCGGCCACAGCGTCAGCATCCAAACAACAGGTGAGTCCAGAAGAGAAGGACATCTTCGCTTCTCTCAATGCTCCGGTTACTGCAGAGAAAGAGAAAAGCGAAGAACCTTCGATGACTCTAACAGTGATTAGCTTCGTGGGCAAATTAATACTGGTGTTGGCAATTGCTTATGGATGTATTTTTGGGCTCAAGAAGATCAACACATTTAAAGCAGGAGTAGTAGAAAATAAGAAGCGTGTCATTGTGTTGGAGCATACAGCAATTGGTCCTGGACGCCAACTCCATCTTGTCAGTGTTGGAGGAAAGAACCTACTGCTGGGTTCAACTTCTCAGCAAATAAGCATACTTGCAGAGCTTGATCCGGAACTAGTACCAGACTACCCCGAGGAAGAGATAGTCGGCTTCAAGGAGCAGCTATCCCAGTTCCTGGGCCATAACCCTAAGAAAGCAGAAGCTGCCAAGAGTGTAGCTGAAATGCTGAGAGAGTCAACAACAGAACTGCGCGGAACCGTAACACAGGTTGGCAAGCTGCGTGGAAGTTTGAGGCAACCTGGAGATGAATAGTAAACCAAAGACCAGTATGGATGGTATGAAAGCCAGGCTGCTTAGAGTATCCGTTGCTGCAATGGCGACAGGTATTGGGAGTGCAATTCTTGCTGCTTCCCCTGCCCTCGCTCAACAAGCCGTTTCTTTACCCAAAATCAGCTTATCACTGGGCAATGGTGGTGGTCCGAAGGATGTAGCAAACAGCCTGCAAGTATTGTTCATTTTGACAATACTCTCGCTTGCTCCTTCCCTGCTTGTAATGCTCACTTCCTTTACAAGGATTGTGATTATATTGTCATTTACACGAAACGCCATTGGCTCTTCACAGGTTCCACCGAACTCAGTGATGATGGGACTGGCTCTGTTTTTGACTTTCTTTACCATGGCCCCTGTGTTTAAGCAAGTAAACGATAATGCGCTACAACCTTATCTCAAACAGAAGATCAGTTTTGATCAGGCTGTATCTGCCGGATCAGAACCTATCAAAGGGTTCATGTTAAAACAAACGCGAGCCGATGATTTGAAGCTGTTCCTGCAAATGTCCGGTTCAGCTAGACCCAAAACCAGAGAGGATTTGCCAATCCATGTGCTGATCCCTGCATTCCTGATCAGTGAATTACGGACTGCGTTTACCATAGGATTTGTGATTTTCATTCCGTTCCTGGTCGTAGACATGGTTGTGTCGGTCATCCTGATGTCAATGGGTATGATGATGCTTCCTCCGATGATGGTATCTCTACCTATAAAGCTGCTGCTTTTTGTGCTTGTTGATGGTTGGCATCTGATAGCAAAAAGTATCGCTTTAAGTTTCCACTAACCCTTGTTATGAATGAATCGGGTTAGTCGGTATTGCAATAACATTTACACTTTTTGCAGGAGAAAACAAATGAATGATTCCGGTGTATTGGAATTAGCTCTGAGATGCATTTCAGTTGCAGGCATGGTATGTGCCCCGGTCCTGGGTTTTGGACTCATTGTTGGTCTTATGGTCAGCATATTTCAAGCAGCCACCCAGATAAATGAAATGACACTGACTTTTGTGCCTAAGATTTTGGCCTGCGGTACTGCCTTGATCGTTTTTGGTCCCTGGATGCTGAGAAGTCTCATGAGTTTCACAACGAATCTATTTAACAGCCTTCCTAACCTGGTCAAATAACTTCAAATATGTTCGTTTCGGCTTCGCTCAACGAACGAAAAGACGAGTATACTGATGGACTTAACAATTTTCGCAATGTCAAAGATGATAGTATTTCTGCTTGTGCTATCACGCACTGTTGGAGTATTCATTGCGAGTCCTGTGTTCAACAGTAAAAACATCGTAATGCCCGTAAGAATCGCTATATCACTGGCTCTGGCATTCATCTTCACGCCGATGGTTAAAGCGCTTCCGACTGAACCCGATACAATGGTTCTGGTTGGGTTGATCGCAAAAGAGGTCAGCGTGGGGTTTATGATGGGTTTCCTGGCATCTCTGACTATGGCAGCCATCCATATTGCGGGAACATATATTGACCTCTCTGCTGGTTTTGGATTCGCACAGATGGTTGACCCGATGAGCAAAGAACGCAACTCCGTCCTTGGTCAGCTGCTAAATGTAGTCGCTACTCTAATATTTCTGATTACCAAAGCCCACTACCTGGTCATACAGGGATTGGCAGACAGCTTCCAAGTGCTCCCATTGGGTCAAATGAGCATAAGTCCTGAACTCACAACCAACTTCCTGGCGGTGTTTGGGGTGATATTACTCTCCGCATTGAAGATCGCCGCCCCTATACTTGGGGTGATATTCCTCACAGACCTGTCATTGGGTATTCTTGCTCGCACAGTTCCCCAGTTAAACATCATAAATGTTGGGTTCTCTGTAAAAATGGTAGTTGTATTAGTTTCATTGATGATACTCATGCCGATAGCTCTGGGTGTTATGGCCCATCTATTCGGTGGAATCAGAAAGGACTTCGCTGTTCTAGTGAAGCTGTTGAGCCATGCCTCTGGAGGATAAGACCGAAGCCCCAACGCCTCGTAAACGGCAAGAAGCCCGTGAAGAAGGTCAGGTTGCCCGCAGTGCAGAACTGAATTCTGCACTCGTACTGGTAACAGGCCTGTATTTGATCAAAGTCTCGATACCCAATCTTGGATCTCGCCTCAAAGACATTTTCATCACTACTTTTAGCTCATTTTCTACACATGACATCACAGTCAGTGTAGTTTTCCATGACCTGGTACGGTTATTGCTATATCTTGTGGTGGCAGTCGCTCCCATAATTCTGGGAGTGATGGTCACAGGGACGTTAGCAAATGTTATGCAGGTCGGACTGCATATTTCGAGTAAGTCCCTGCAGTTCAAGGGTTCTCGGTTGAACCCCCTACCCGGTATTCAGAGAATGTTCTCTGCAAACTCCGCGGTCGAACTGTTAAAGTCGGTATCAAAAGTAGGAATTGTAGGGGTCGTAGTCTACACCTATATAAAACAGCGATATCCGGAACTCTCGTATCTAATGGGAATGGATTTCATGCAGAGCTGCTTAATAATTGCAGACATTGCCTGGAACGTTCTACTTAGATCATCAATGGTCATACTGATAATCGGTGCTGCAGATTATATCTACCAGAAAATCCGATTTGAAAAGCAGTTGAAGATGACCAAGCAAGAGGTCAAAGACGACACCAAGAGGTCTGAAGGAGACCCCCATGTGAAAGGGCAAATACGCCAGAAACAGCGTGAAATGGCCCAGAAAAGAATGATGTCCGAAGTTCCTAAAGCAGATGTTGTTGTAACAAACCCAACGCATTTTGCAGTAGCACTAAGATATGATGCTGAAGTGAGTGATGCACCGATAGTGGTGGCAAAAGGGCAGAGGCTGGTGGCTCAAAGAATTAAGGCCATAGCCATTGAAAACAACATACCATTAGTAGAAAATGTCCCGCTGGCAAGAGCATTGTTTGCTTCAGTTGAAGTCGGAATGCCAATACCGGGGGAATTATACCAGGCTGTTGCTGAGATTCTGGCGTATGTTTACCGCCTGACAAAGCGAACAGCATAATGAAACGAATACGCAGGCTCCAGTGGAGAAGACTTCAGAGATCAGGAGAGAATACACATTCTGTCCCTGAAGTCTGAAGACCAGAGCCTTTACAGAGACAGGAAACATCAATGTCGGTTGCTTTACCAAGACAACAATCAGGTGGATTTAACCTTGCAGCGCTATTTGCAAAATACGCAGATGTAGCGATAGCTGGAGCTGCAGTTATGATTGTGGGGATGATGGTCTTGCCACTCCCCAGCTGGGTGCTGGACATTATGCTGTGTGCAAACATAGCTCTGGCGCTCTCGATCCTACTGGTCACAATGTATACTACGGCACCTCTGCAGTTTAGTTCTTTCCCGTCAATGCTGCTCCTTACCACCCTCTTTCGCCTCTCATTGAACGTAACCTCAACCAGGCTGATTTTACTCCACGGTGAAGCTGGAGGGGTTATTCATGCATTTGGAACTGTCGTTATCGGCGGTAACTTCATCGTTGGAGTTGTCGTTTTTGCAATCCTGATTATCATTCAGTTCATGGTTATCACAAACGGTGCTGGCAGAGTTGCTGAAGTCGCTGCCAGGTTCACATTGGATGCTATGCCAGGTAAACAGATGGCTATCGATGCAGACCTGAACGCTGGAATCATCACCGAGGAAGATGCACAGAAAAGACGAAAAGATGTAGCCAGAGAAGCTGACTTCTATGGGGCTATGGACGGTGCCACCAAGTTTGTCCGGGGCGATGCCATCGCAGCTATCATAATGATCGTTATCAATGTCCTCGGTGGATTTGGTGTCGGAATATTCATGCAAAAGATGGATATAATGCAGGCTCTGCAGACTTATACGCTGTTAACCGTTGGTGAAGGCCTGGTCACACAGATACCTGCTCTGTTGATCTCAACTGCAACCGGCCTTATGGTTACTAAGAATGGATCAGCACAGAGCGTAGGGCTTGAACTGATATCTCAGCTGACTTCCAGACCAAAAGCACTGATGATCACTGCTACTGTGTTTATAATCATGACTTTTGTTAAAGGCATGCCGCTGCTTCCGCTTATCATGGCTGCAGCAATCATCGGCACAGTCGCATATTTCCTGACTCAGAACGAGAAAACAGCCGTTAAGGACAATGCCAAAGCTGCAAAAGAAAAAGAAGCCGCAGCTCAACCTACTACTCCGGATTCTATGGCTGATCTTATCGGCGTAGATCCTCTCGCAGTAGAAATAGGCTATGGCTTGATTATGCTGGCAGACCCTAAACAGGGAGGAGATCTGCTCGATCGTATTACTATGGTTCGCAAGCAATCGGCTATGGATATGGGTGTCCTTGTCCCCGCTATCAGGGTCAGAGATAATGTCCAACTTCAACCTAATGACTATTCTATCAAACTACGTGGCATAGAAGTTGCTAAAGGAGAGGTAATAGCCGGACAGTATCTGGCAATGAACCCTGGAGGCAACTTGGAGAAGCTCACTGGAATCGATACAGTTGAACCTGCTTTCGGACTGCCTGCAACATGGATCAGCGAATCGCAGAGGATGTTTGCCGAAGTAGCCGGATACACTGTTGTCGATGCAACGACAGTATTTGTTACACACCTGACCGAAGTTATTCGTCAACACGCAGCGGAATTGCTGACTAGACAAGAAACTCAGCAAATAATTGATGCAGCTAAAGAAGATTCTCCTGCAGTAGTTGCCGAATTGATCGGTGAGACAATGGGCCTGGGAGATGTTCAGAAAGTTCTGCAAAACCTGCTCAGTGAAAGAGTGTGTATAAGAGATATAGTAGCAATTCTCGAAGCTCTTGCAGATTATGCACCATCAACTAAAGACACATCAGTCCTGACTGAGTATGTGCGCCAACGGTTAGCTCTTGGAATCTGCAAACAGCACACCGATATGGATGGAAGGCTCAAAGTATTCTCGCTGTCCCCTCAAGTGGAACAGCTGGTTATTGAAAATGTCAGACAGACAGAACTAGGCAGCAGGCTTATACTGGACCCTAAGTCCACTGAACGCCTACTGATCGGTATACGAGACCAGATGGAAACAATGTCTCAGATGGGATATTCTCCCATCACTCTCTGCTCTCCACGGATCCGGATGTATATCCGAAGCCTGGTGGAGCAAAATTTCCCAATGCTTACAGTACTATCCTACGCTGAGATAGCACCAGGTGTAGATGTCGAATCTCTTGGAATGGTGACGGTGAATTATGAGGATTAAGACTTTCGAGGCACCAACAATGCAGCAGGCGCTGCTATTGGCCCGCAATGAACTCGGTGAAGACGCAGTAGTACTCAACACAAAACACGTTAGAACCGGAGGCATACTCGGTATAGGCGGAGCAGACAAAGTAGAGCTTATGGCTGCAATAGATGAAACACAAGTTCAGACTGTTGACCAGCCAAGAACGGCTACTGCTGTAGTGGACAGATTGATTGAGGACGATGCAGTTCAATACCAACCTTCACAGCAAGTGAGTCAGAGTGTTGTAGAAGACATAATGCAACCAACTCCGGACAGCACCCATTTTAAACAACTTGTTCAGACATCCATACCTGATCCAGCACCATCTAACTCCGGCGATTTTATCAGACTGCAGTCTGAAGTCCAGGAGTTAAGTGGACTCGTCCGGAACCTGCTCTCCGGCAAGCCACAGTCATCTCCCGGACCATCGAGTCTGATGGAGAGTCTGGGGATTGATGAAGATGTCATGCGATCAAAGTTCTCCGATTGCAGAAATATCACCGATCCTGAAGACCTTGCATCCATACTCGGGATGAGGATGAGCGAATACGCAAGACCTTTGACTTTGGGTAACCATGACATCATTGCTATTATCGGACCAACCGGGGTCGGCAAGACCACGACTCTTGCAAAACTTGCTGCGTATTTCAGCTTGGAACTTGGTAAATCAGTTGCCATGGTAACAGCTGACACTTTTAGAATCGGTGCTGTTGAACAGCTCAGAACATATGCAAGGATCATGGGTATACCGCTTGAGATCGCTCTGTCACCTGAAGACATAACCGAGGGAATCTCCAAGCATGCAGACAAGGATATCATATTGATTGATACTGTTGGACGGAGCCAGCGCAGCAGCGAACATATTGAGGAACTGCAGGCTTTCATCAATGCAGCAAAGCCTACACAGACCCATCTGGTAGTTTCTGCGTCTGCAGCATCTCAAATCCAAAACGAAGTAGTTAGCAGTTTTGCTTCCCTGTCCCCTACTCATATTATTGTAACTAAACTTGATGAATCCCCCAACAGAGGTTGTTTGATTAATCTGCCGTTCCGGACCGGACTGGGCATATCTTGTATGACCGCCGGACAGAACGTACCACAGGATATTGAGTTTGCCACTCCCAACGGATTGGCTCATAGAATAACGGAGGTCGCATAATGTCGGATCAGGCCGAAGTACTTAGAAACCTGGTTCGGGACAGACAGGCCGGAATGGCCAGGACTAGAGCCCGCGCTGCATATACTATTGCTGTAACAAGCGGAAAAGGCGGCGTCGGGAAAACATCAGTCGCTGTCAACCTTGCACTTATGCTTGCTAAGAGCGGCAGAAGTGTGAGATTGGTTGATGCTGACTTTGGACTCTCCAACGCTGAAGTATTAATGGGCATATCAACTGCCCATACATTAGAGGATGTGTTGACCGGTCGGATAGATGCAGCGGATGCATGGGAGAATTGCCCCGGTGGGATAAAACTCCTCTCTTCCGGTTCAGGACTTGAGGAAATGGCCAACACCGACGACAAAATCGGATCGGACCTGGGCATTGCAATCTCTAGATCAGTATGCAACAACGATATAGTCGTCATAGACACTGCCCCGGGAATAGACAATCCCGTAAGCAGTGTTTTGGAATTGGCAGATGAAGTAATCATAGTGACTACTCCGGAGCCGACTTCCATAACCGACTGTTATGCGGCTATTAAAACATTAATCGCCCATTCACCTGATGCGAATATCACTTTACTGGCTAATTCATGTGCATCACCTGCACAGGCTGCCTCGGTGGCATCCGGTCTGGAAGGGATATGCAAGAAGTTCCTGGGGAGATCATTCAACAGATACGAATATCTTCCTGAAGATCCTGCTGTGAGTTGGGCCATTCGAAACCAGAAGCCGCTCGCACTGGCTTTGTCCCAATCAATGGTTTCCACATGGCTGCGCAGAGCTGCAATAAAACTAGATGAAAGAATTCGCCATAATCAGGCTGCCAGAGACATACCTGGCACGCTAATTGCTACTAGGTAGATTGGGAGCGAACACAGGATAAACAATTATGGTTAAACCGCTGTGGAAGATCCTGAGTCTGATGATGTCACTGGCTACGTTCGGTGTAGTGGCTGCCCTCTCGGTTTCGGGAGGAGATGATATGCCCTGGACAGTAGTCCGAAGTGTGATCTCCTTTATTGTGTGCTGGGTGATACTGAGCAATCTTGGAAGCATTCTGGCATTTGTATTGCCGAATCCAAATGATAGCTTTGAAGTTCCTGAAGAAAATACAGGAAAGAAGAAAAAGAAAGGTTGATAGAGAATGGACAAACGTGAGAGGCTGTGGCGAGAATATAAGCAGACCGGCAGTGATTTTGCGCGAGAGGAATTAATATCCGAGTACGCATATCTTGCAAAGTATGCTGTGGACAGATTGAACCTGTCCCCTTCCGGAGCACTAGGGTATGAGGATCTAGTTGGACACGCTGTAGTCGGACTGATCAATGCTCTGGAGAGATTTGACCCAGAAAGAAACGTAAAATTCGAAACCTATGCGTTAACCCGTATCCGCGGTGAAGTCATTGATATAATCCGCAGTCTGGACTGGACACCCCGTTCTGTCCGGCGCAATGAGACTCTCTTGCGTGACGCTTATGCCAGAACCGAGATCAACAATGGTCGACCACCATCAGATATAGAAGTCGCTGATCATCTTGGCGTCAGTATGACTGAACTGGAAAAGATGCTGGCAGACGTAGGACAGTCGGCTGTGCTCTCACTTGATGAAATTCTCTCCAGTGGGGTAGATATCTCCAACACCTATCTGGACAACGAATTCGCTGATCCTGCTGACAAGGCTCAGACCAAGGAACAGAAGAGGATTCTTGCCCAGGCAATAGATGAACTCCCTGAAAGAGAGCGCTTAGTTGTCTCCCTTTACTATTTTGAAAACCTGACCCAGAAAGAAATAGCTGCAGTCCTGGAAGTAACCGAGTCCAGAGTCTGCCAGATCCACACAAAAGCAGTATTAAAGCTGGCAGGCAAACTGTCCAGAGCATCCGTAGGATATTCTATGGCTGCATAAAGCAATAATCGACCCTCTCATCTCACATTCCCAATCTATCAACCTATAATCACCCGGCCTGTTATGCAGGCTGGGTATTTTTTTCTATGACTCACTAGTATCCAATTGAAAGCGAGAACACCTTCTAAACCACTGTTGCCATATAGGCTTCACATGGGTACAATATGCACATATCAACTCAATGAAATTGAGGTACACCATGATACATTGGAAAGAGCGAATTGCTTTTGACCCAAATATCCTGTCAGGTAAGCCTATAGTAAGAGGAACCCGGATTGCTGTCGAATTTATTATCGATCTTATGGCTCAGGGTTGGTCGGAGGGTGATATAGTAGAAAACTATCCTGGGATAAGCATAGAAGATATAAAAGCCTGTCTCGCATATGCCAGTGAGTTAATACACGCAGATGCATCATGAAGATATTAGCCGATGAGAACTTCCCAAAATCGGCAGTAGATGCATTGCGCACAAATGGACACGATGTCTCTTGGATAACGACTGATTCACCTGGACTATCTGATCTGGAAGTGCTTAATAAAGCAGTAATTGAAGAACGTTTACTGCTCACATTTGATAAAGATTTTGGCGAATTGGCTTTTCGTGATCGTAGATCATCACAGACAGGCATAGTATTATTTCGCGTATTTCCGAATAGTCCTGCACAGGCTGCAAGATTGACGGCGGCTGTTCTGGAAAGTAGAAATGACTGGTCACAACATTTTTCAGTCGTCGAAGAAGACCGCATACGTATGATTCCGATAATCTCTGAAGAGACACAAATATAACGCAAGATTGCTTTGCGTTTTATCAATGGTAATTGAATCCAGAATAAATATGTTCTTTGCTTTGTCGTTTCCCCAGGATATGATCTTATAAATGCATTTCCGTAGATTTTACGCGCACCCTATTCGTGTGTCTGAGTTTACCCATACTCCAATTTCTGATAAACTGCTGTACCAAAAGATGGAGGTAGTGTAATGGAACTGATCAATGAGGACAGCTTAGGCAGAACGCTAGATGCCACAAACGAAGCTTTATTCTATGGTCGCGAGATTCCGACGGATCAGAAGCTTGAGCTTGCTAGATGGATTGCTGTCCGACAGGGTCTGCCCGGGTCATATGCTGGAATGTTTGCCGGAACGGATGCTGACCGGGCAACAGGATACACCGTATTCTCCGGAGAAAGCATAAAAACTCGTGCAGGTTCTGCCCATATACTCGGTGAGGAAGCCTCACGCCTGCTGATCAAATTGAATGTACAGGACACTGAAATCCAAAACGCCCTTGCCCGTGCTACTGAGGGAATGATGCAGCGTTTACTGACTGAGACCGGTGAACCTAAAAAAAGCTGCATGGGGATATACTGCTGCGGAATATGCTCAGTTGCTTACTGGAGACATCTAGTTGTCGGTGGACTGCAGGACACAGAAGCCAGGCTTGCTGCAGGCATGGAAGCATTAAAAGAACACCGCATCGGCAACGGCCGTTGGCAGAGATTTCCATTCCACTATACACTGCTTGCCCTGAGCGAGATCGACCTGCCCTCTGCTATAGAGGAGATGCGTTATGCTGCTCCAGTCTGTGAATCATATTTGATGCGCAGAACAAAAGAAGGAGAAACCGCAAAACGCCGCAGAATAGTGGCTGAAAAAGTTTTGGGTAAGTGCTAAAACGTAACGACAGTAAAGGCCATAATTTCTGTGAACGGACACAGTCCATCTATTCCCTTTTTGAAGGGGGCTCGTGAGCTTGCGAACGAGGGGATGTGACCTGCCTTCAATTGAAACATATTAACTATTTTGGATTTCAACACCGGCTCGCATTCCCTCTACCCTTATTCAAAGGCAAGGGAATTGCTGTTCCGAAGATATCCTGTTAGTTTGACAGGAACGACACAAACACGTACACTATTGTCCACACTAGCACTCATAAGTTCTTCTATACGATACACCCCCGTCTGAGTGCAGTGATTCAAGCAAGGGATTCCATTGGAGGTGTTGTTTTGAAATATTTCGTGGCTCTTTCATTTCTTGCATCACTCATTCTCACTCTTACACCAGCAGTTGCCCAGCAGACTGAACAAAGCGTCCTGTCTTTGGGCTGCATACCGAAAGCAGCAATTGTTTACGATCCTGATCCGGCGAACTGGAGGGAGAAATTAGCTGTTAAGGATTTGGCAGAGTATCTTTCCAAAAGTGTCGGCATGACTTTTCCAGTGTTGATATCAGGTCAGGAGACAGATTCTCAGACCTGCATATATGTAAACCGAGTGGCTGCGGTCAAACTCGGTATCGACCAGTCAAAACTTGCTCCGGAAGAATGGATAGTAAAATCGGTCGGCAACGATATTATGCTTACAGGCGGTACCGGAGACGGGTTCATGTATGCGGTCTATCATTTTCTGGAGGATGTGGTAGGTATACACTGGTGGAGTGGAAACGAAGAGAGTGTTCCAAACAGACCTGATTTAACGGTAGGCCCATTAAATCTTTCCGGCAAACCGGCATTCAATATCCGCTGGACCGGACTTGGATATTCCGATCTTCCTGGGAACTGCGCAAGGGAATCAACCTATGCACTGCGAAACCGCACTGAATACTGGTATAAGATTATACCAAACGGTAGTTATCAATGGAACTATCACTATAAGAACTTCGCAATGCCTTGGTGCCACACGATGTTCTCCTTTGTACCTCCCCGCCTTTTTGATACACATCCCGAATGGTTTGCTATGCTCAACGGTAAACGCGGGACTGACGCCAGGGACCTGTGTATGACCAACACGGAAGCACGCAAGTATATGGCATCTGCTATTGTCAGCAGTGTTGACCCGGTTGCTGCTGATGCAGATGCTAAGGGTAACAATCGGCCCTATGTGTTTATGATCGGCAGAGAAGATGGATCTGAGTGGTGCCAGTGCGATGTGTGCACCAAATATTATCAAGAGCACTCAAAATCCGACCTAATGGTGGAGTTTGTAAATGCCACTGCAGAGGAACTGGCAAAGACTCATCCGAATGTATTGGTAGCACTGCTATCCTATCAGGGTACAGCTGCACCTCCTAAGTCTGTAAAACCGCTGGATAACGTGCTTCCAATATATTGCACAGAGGGATACAACCAGGCACGTCCAATAACAGACCCCTGCAATAAAGCAACGCTGGATAATATAAAAGGTTGGAAAGCTGTCTCGAAAAATCTCATGCTCTATGTTTACCAGCGGACTTTTGCAGCCTATGAGTCCAGATACGGGGCCTCTGCGGGTCTCGATCTCCCCTGCCCTACGGTCCTGAACTACGGGGAAAACTTAAAACTCTTTAAGGAACTTGGTATCTATGGGATCTACAACCAACTGGGGGAATTGATCCACCAGGACAACACAGATATGAAGAACTGGATACTGGCCAAGCTCATGGAAGACCCAGACCAGGACTTCAATAAACTGCTGGGACAATTCGTTGATGGATATTACGGACCTGCGTCTAAAGATATTCTTGATTATCTGAATATACTGAAAGATGCTGAACAGAAGAATCCTTCGAGTGTATGGTTCTTCTCGGACATCACCAGTCGTGCCTATTTCAACATGGATTTCTTCACTGCAGGGGATGTGTCTTTGAAGAAAGCTGAAGAATTAGCAAAGGACTGGCATTACCGCGTGAGAGTCGGTTACCAGCGGTTATCTTTCGACCGGGCAATGCTCTACTGCTGGCCGAAACTTGTGAGGGAATGGGTCACATCCGGAAAGAAAGAGGCTGACTTCCCATTTGATAAGTCTTTAGTACTTAAGCGATATGAGACAAACACTCTTGACCAAATGGAACTCAGAGGTGGTTATGGCGGAATCGACATGGGCATTCCAAACCAGCAGATCAATGAAGAGCGGGAAATATTCGCCAGGAAGATATATGTAGATGCTCCGATACCAGAGAAGTTTAAATCACTGGGGGCATCTGTAGTCAGTGTATTCCCTGCAGCCAGCGGATCATACAGACTGGGTAAAAATGCAACAGTAGTCGATGACCCCAAAGCAGCTACCGGCAAAGCCTTGAAGGTCACTCTGAAAGCAGGATCAACCGGGTTGGGCTGGAAATATCAACCTCAGTTTGGGGACGCTATTGCTGGTAAGGAAGCAGTCGCTCTTAATAGCAAGGTAAGTGCGAAATCAAATGGATATCACTGGATGAACCTTGGTAACCAGGCATTTGATGCATCAGGTTCAGGACTTATACTGGGCGAAGGAGAAACATCAATCAGCTTCTGGGCATCAGAACTATCCCCTGCTACCTATGAAGTCTGGGTAGAACTGCGGTCAGAACCTGCAAAGTCCGGACCATCGGTGTATATTTCGCAGTTGGTGACGATTAAGAAATAGAACAAGATTAATAGGATTATTGGATTAACAGGATTTCTATCCCTCCAGGTTTTCCTCTATCTGGAGGGATAGAGTTACATTTATCGGCTAACTCTATACAATATCGGCGATGTCAGAGTCTACTGTGCCATCATCAGCAAGTCTTGGTTGCAGGTAGAACTCGTCATATAGGATTCCCGCAGTAACGGTTGCCGGAACAGCAAGGAAAATACCCAATATTCCAAATAATCCACCCATTGTTATTACAGCTAACAAAATAGCTACCGGGTGCAGAGACAACTGACGACTCATTACCAAAGGGATGAGCAGGTGCCCTTCAACTTGTTGAATTGCGAGGAATGCCACCGCAACAAATATCGCCTGGTTCGGGCTATGTAACAGAGCTGTAATTAACGGTGGTATAGCAGAGAGTATTGGACCGACAACCGGGACAGCTTCTAAAAAGCCTGCAATCACTGCAAACAGAAACGCATGTTTAATACCGATTATCAATAATGCAATCCAGGACAATGCGAATATAAAGACCATTCCGATAAGAACACCCACAGCCCAAGCCCTTACTGATGTTGCAATTCTTGTACCTGCAGACTGACTCCTCATCCGAAATAGAGGACTTAATGGTCTGAGCAATCCGTCCACTAATGGTTTGGGATTTGCGAGCATGTAGATCATACAGACAAAAGACAGGAACAAGCCTGCTATCCCGGCAGCAATTCCAGCCGTAGCCTTAGAAGCTCCACCAATTAATGGTCCTGACAAGCTGGATGGATTTATATCGGGCATTTTCGCTGGAATGGCATTTTTGATTTCGGGGTACCTATTCAGAAACGCGATTACCCAATTCTGAGCTCCTTCGGCTTTTTGGGGAATTGTTGGCCAAAGATCTTTTATCTGTCGTGATGCAGGAACAATCACCAGAGCAATCCCCACACCTACAAGGCATATAACAACGATAGCAAGTATTGATGCAGACCAGTGCCGTTTGATCTTGTGTCTTTCAAGCCATGAAACCATTGGCTCCATCACCAGTGTGGCAATTGTGGAGACGCTGAAGATCAGTACAAGTCCGGTAACCAGAGCAATGAACTTATACAACAAATACAACATAGCTGCGAATAATATGCCATGTCTGAATTCCTTAGCAGTAAGCGCATGATTCCTCAAATGACACCTTCTTCGAAAATAGAATATTTTCGTCCCTTCGTAGCAAGTCCGGCAGGTTTTCGCTGCAGGCGAAAATCGAGAGGACTTATGCTACGATTCCAAAAACAATACCCCTCAGAATATAACATACTAGAATACACTACGCAAACGTGTGATGCCGAATATAGAGTGGTATATATAAATGGGGGTGATTATGATGTTAAAACACCGATTTGGACATAAACATCCTGATAGTATTCAACTTTCAGATGAAGAGTGGAAACGAATCACTGAAACATTTGAACATCCAAAAAGCGACCCAGGCGAGGCTCTCACAAAGGCCGTGACTGTGTACCATCAAGTGCACGATAAAGGAGATAGGTATATGTATCGAAGGATGCCAAACAGCCAATAACTATCAAACGGTATCCATGCCAAGTCCTTTTATAGCTGCAACTTTAACTATGTTCGGTTCCATTCCCTCACCTGCTATGCAGTATTCGAAGCTGGAATGGTTTGAGGAGGCACCGTAGTTGCCATATCTGTCTGCGCATACCAGGGCCATTTTGCCGACAGGTTGTTTGCCGTTATCGATGCGGGTGTGAGTATTGCGGATTGCCTCTATTGCAGCGTCGTCCGGGGTCATTCCCTGTTGAAGCCCATTTATAACTGCAAATGCCGTGCAGCCGCGCATAATGTCTTCACCAACTCCCGTGCAGCAGGCTCCTCCCCAATTGTTATCCACATAGAAACCTGAACCAATCAAAGGGCTGTCCCCTACTCTGCCCCGGTATTTCATGGCTAACCCACTGGTAGAAGTCCCGCAGGCCATGTTGCCATCACGGTCCAGAGCGACAACACCAACAGTATCGTGCCCGGGCATCTGATCTTTGTCATTGATCCTTGCTTTACGATCGTAGTAGTCCTTAATCCCGGCTTCATTCAGAAGCAGTTCACGTGAAAACCCTTTACGGATAGCAAACTCATCTGCTCCCTGGCCGGCAAGCATATTGTGGGGAGTATCTTCCATAACGCAACGGGCAACGGATATCGCGTGCCGAAAACTCCTCAGCGCAGCTACAGCTCCAAATGAAAGTGTTGATCCATCCATAATAGCCGCATCACACTCGATATCCCCTTCTCTATTCGGAAACCCGCCAAACCCCACAGAATCCCCGGATGGATCATCCTCAACCACCCGAACCAGCTTTTCCACCGCCAAAAGAGCGCTGCCCCCATCAGCAAGTACCCGGGAACCCTCAACAATCCCGGGAAACGAGAACTCCCACGTAGAAATGATCAACCAGGACATTTTAGTTCCCCTTATGCTATATGAAGTATTACAGAATATAGCATAAGAGGGTGTGGGAAGCAAATGAATACACCAGGTGCTTCGGGATTTGAGGGTTGGGCATCAATGTTTAGGGATGAATACCAGGCTATATCCCAACCCGGAAATCCCGAAGCTAGCTTTGTTTTACAGAGACCATAATACTATGGTTGTTTGAGCCGAATCCAGCCTTCAGCCCAGGTTTTTGATGGTTCTCTCTGTTGCCATCCGCCCTTAATCTTCATAGGGAGAGTGCTCTTATCGTCAGGCATTCCGACAACCTGAAATAGAATATTGAACCCTCCATTCTTAACTGGTGTAGTGGTAAATTGGAAGAAAACACTTCCAATACCGGGCGGCATTGTTGCTCTATAATTATCGGTGCTTCCTCCATTTATATCTATCTCCCCCTTCTTAGGATCTGCTATAGTCTTTGAGGATGCATTCCATGCTGAAACCACACGATTATCGACCGTTGATATCTCTAAGTGCGGCGATTCAGAATGAGCTGGAATGACGAACCTAATCAGGTATATACCCTTCTCACATACAGGTTCCAGCAGAGGAACACTACTCAATAATGCACCGATAATCACTGAACCACCATACCCACGTTTAGCACCTTTTTGCAGCTTACTGAGTTGCGCTCCTGCATTAGCATTCCAGGCAACGAACATAATATTCGTACGCGAAGCATCCAGGTATGACAGGTGTGTATCAGCTATCTTATACAATGAGCCTAAAGTCTGAGGAACAATCTTGGTAACCTTCGTAAATGCTGTATATCTATCACGCCATATCTCTGTTTTGGGTCGTCCTAATATCTCCAGAGTAAAAATCGGCTTGAGCTCCCCTGGCCAGTATGACAGTCCCCTCGTCTCAAATAACTTTTCATCATAATCTGTACGAACATGATTACTCTCACCTGACAGTCTGCTGGACGCTATAGGGGTGAGTTTTTCGGTCGCTAACGGTAAATCAGCTTCTGTACCGAGGGATCCCGTAAAACGCCATACAATAGTTCCATTCTTTGAGGCAAGTCGCACAAAATACACATCAGATAGCAATGAATGAATAGATTTTGTGCCAGACACCTGGAGTATTGCGACAGGTATCTCCCATTCCGGTGAATCAATTGTTCCACCTGCTATAACTTGAGCCAAATCAGCAAAATGATCTCGCATCCCCTGGCTACAACCCACGGTTGGAATGATGTAGTAGTTGCCTATGGAATCACTAGTATCTTCAGAGCCTCCACTGCTACCAGTCGCTTCGCCAGAAATAATGCGTACCTCGGGAAATCGTGCAGCAAGTCTTTTCATCCCTTCCCGACGCTCTGTCTCGAATAAATCGCATGGTAGGAAAGGCATTTCTTGTCCGACGGGTCTAGCATTGGTTATATCTTCCTGACTCTCCTCAGGCAGGTCTGCAACCCACACTTTTCCTTTTTGAGGAACTATTATTACCTGGCCGGGTTTTAGCTGGTGGGTAGTTTTATTAGTGACAACTGATACATATCCTTTGTCAACCAGCACGTAGTCCAGCACTGGTCTGGTTCCTACTCTGAATTTTGTTCCCTGGTCGGTGACTTCCATCCGGTCTGTCAGCACCTTAAGGCCTGTGTGCTCACGGACTTCAGCCTCTACCCAGCCCTTTTGCAGACGAATTGTTCTGTCATTGATTCTGGTAATGATAGAATCCGGACCTAGTGTCAGCCTGACATTCTCTTCAGTGCTTATGTGCTTTTCATGATTTAGCGAAACCAGACTCTTGCCGACAGGCATATATGAAGGCTTGCGCATCTGCTGGATCTTTACACCAGCTACGATCACAAGAGCAATTACAACTGCAGCGATTGCCAATTTTCCATGGCCAATGAACTGAGTAGACATTGTCTGCATCCTTTTTACAATTGAAGGTCTTTTAGGCACAACCTGAGCATTACTCCGTTCGAAGTCTCTTGATAACTCAGGTAAAGGAACGGTATATGCCCAGTTGAGGAGTTCTTTCTGGCCTTGCCAGTCCTGCAAACTTGCTTTACAGTCTGCACAGGTTTCCAGATGAGCTTCTACAATTGCTGACTGCTCCGAAGTTGTTTCGCCGTCTGCATAGGCAGAAACCAACAACAGCATATCTCTATCACAAGCCATGCCGTTCACCTCCGGAAGAACTCAATCTGACAAGCACAATGACTAGATACATCATCCACGCCTCCCTGGGGCTTCTACTCCAACCCCACTGAGCAGCGATCTCAACTTCTCTTTAGCTCTCAAACACCGGACCCGCACAGTACCCTCTTTGATCCCCAGAGATTCCGCCAGTTCCTGGTATGAAAGTCCAAGCATATATTTCCCAGCCAGTATCTCCCGGTCTTCCTCCGGAAGCTTCGACATTCGTTCAACAAATATCTCTCGTACGATCGAGTCAGCATCTCCAGGCCCGGGTATAACTGGCTCCTCCAACAGTTCTAGCTCTGCTCCGTGCAGATGGTTGTAGGTCAAAGCCTTGCGCCGGAGTATTGCAAACAGCCATGCCCCGGCTTTCTCAGGCTCCCGAATACTCTCGATACCCTTGTAGGCATCCAGAAGCGTATCCTGAACAATATCAAAAGCCGCTTCCCGATTGCCGCAGAGGTGATAAGCCGCCCGGGTCAGAGGCTGCCTGTACCGCTCCACAAGAGTATCGAAATCCAAAAGTGCTGATCTATGCAATCAAACGTCCTATTCCCATTGAGTCCGGTAAAGAAGAGGTTACAATATATAAGTGGGGATATTCAGCCTAAATGTTACATCTATTTTCAAGCTGCGGGCAAATATTATGCATGATTGCTATACACCTAACAATCAGATTCTACTGGACAACATCCAGCTGAACATGATAATCTTCCCGCAGAGACTATTTACTGTATGGTCCTGAAAGGATACTTGATGAAACTGGTTTTATTGATTGTTATTGTTCTATTTGCTGTGTGTTCCTTTGCAGATTGTGCAACTATATATAAGGGTGGTAAGCCGATGGCTGTGATTGTTGTTGATGCTGGATGTCTGGCTTCTGAACGCAAGGCAGCTGAGGAGTTATCGAAGTATCTGCATGAGATCACTGCTGGTGCTTATCCGGTTGTTGTGGATGATGGGAAAACAGCAGCCAAAGCAACCAGAATATATGTCGGCAGAGGCAGGCAGGTTGATCAGCTGATGGGTGAGTTTAACTGGGAAGCACTCGGTAGAGACGGTATTGTTATCAGAACAGTGGGAAATGATCTGGTAATTGCAGGCAGCAGGCCCAGGGGATCGCTTTATGCTGTCTATTCATTCCTTGAAGATGAGCTGGGATGCAGATGGTGGACAAGCACAGTCAGCAGTATTCCAAAGAAGAAGAGTATCGCATTCAATAAGTTGGACCGGGTTTATGCTCCGAGGATGTTCTACCGGGAATCTCATTACAAGCAATCATATGATATGCAGCATCCGGATTTTGCTGTGAAGCTCAAACTGAATGGCACAATGCAGCAGACCCCTGAGGAATTGGGCGGGCATGAGTTCTTTATCAATGGCGGGCATTCTTTCTCTAGACTCCTACCGTCAGACAGGTATTTTGGAACTCATCCGGAATGGTTTTCAATGATAAATGGAACAAGAACACCAACCGGTCAGCTGTGCCTTTCAAACAAGGCTATGCGCAAGGAGATTGCTCAGAATGTGCTGGAGACAATTGCAGCATACCCGAACTACAGCATTGTGGATGTGAGTCAGAATGACAATGGGAGCTACTGCCAGTGTCCCGAATGTACAGCTGTTGCTGACAAATTCGGTGGACAGAGCGGACTGCTGGTCGATTTTCTGAATGACATTGCTGAAGTCGTTGGTAAAAAGTATCCAAATCATACAGTTGAGACCCTGGCTTATACTTACAGCCGGTTCGATCCTAAGAACATCAAGCTTGCTAAGAACGTGGTTATCAGATTGTGCAGTATCGAAAACGACAATTCCAGACCTCTGGATGCACCATCCAACAGTGAGTTCTATACAGCTTTAAAGGATTGGCACAAGATCACTGACAATCTGTTCATCTGGGACTACCTGGCAAACTTCTCGAATTATCATATCCCGCATCCAAATACACAAGTGATGGCCCGGAACATCAAACTATTTGTTGAATCGGGGGCTGTCGGGATGTTCGAGCAGGGGGATATGTATAACGACAGCGTAACTTTTTCTGAATTGCGAAACTGGCTGGTCTCAAAGCTGCTCTGGGACTCGACTCTGGACGGTGAAAAGCTGACGGATACATTTCTTGCAGGCTATTATGGTAAAGCAGCTAAAGAAATGCGGATGATTTTGAGAGTGTATTCCGCAGCTGTAGTCCGGGAGAAATACAAGTTGATCTGTTACAACGATAAAAACCCTTATTTCAAAGCATCAGATTATGTAGCAGCGTTTAAGCATTTTAATAAGGCTGTTGCTCTGGAGACCAGTCCTAAAATCAGACAGAGAATTGATGTGCAGCGTAAGGGACTGGAACTATCTTTGTTGCTCTCTAAACCTGAAGTCCGCGCGGAGGTTTTCAAGAGTGGCGTGATTAAGATAGACGATGTAAAAACCTGGTGCAGCGATTATATGGCTTGGACATTAAAATCCGATAACACATTCATCAGCGAAGCCCAGCCTATTTCTATGCAGTACTTTAGAAACGTTGGAATCTATAGGGGAAGCGCAGGAGGAGTTCCGGAGAACTGTAAGGGCCTGAAGGACGAAGACTGGTTCGATTTCCAGGATGACGGTTTCATGCTGGCTGGAGAAGGCAGTTGGACATTCAGAGAACCGGATGCCAAAGCATCAGATGGCAGAGCAATACGAATGCCGTGCAATCACGATCAGTGGGCGACAAAGTTCTTCCTGACTCCGGTTCTGGACAACGGTATAACCACAGGTGAGATATTCATCCGGTTGAGAAAAACATCAACAGAGGCTCCGGCAGGCTTTATGTCCGGAATATTCGATATGAGTATATACAAAGAGACAGTCTCGAAGAGCTTCCCGGACAGTGAGATCCCAACTGAATACAAGGACTTCAGCCTTGGTGTGCAGACAATCAGCAGGACCGGACAACAGTTATGGGTCTCCCCTATCAACCTTGGCAGCAGCAATTCTATTTATGTGGATCGGGTCTATATCGTAAAAGAAGGTGCAAAGAAGGAGTAAATGGATGTTTTACTGCATGTTGCTCTTGTGTTTACTTGTTCTGTTATTGATGTCGGTCAGCACTCAGGCTGAACCTGTTAATATCGGCAGCAGGCTGGAATTGTTTGTGGACGACTATCTGATCGAGAGCATGAACCAGATAGAACTCCGATTGCAGCACCCTGTCGAGAAAGAGTCCGTATTAATACCGGATGCTCCCTGGGAGGGTGAAACTTCGGCTTATTTTACGGTATTTCAAGATGGAAGTCGATACCGGATGTATTACCGCGGGTCGAACTATAACGTAGATCCCCACGAGCTGACTTGTACAGCAGAGAGCGAAGACGGAATCCACTGGACTAAGCCTGAACTCGGTATCTATGATTTCAAGGGATCGAAAAAGAATAATATTGTACTGGTGGGAAATGCTACGCATGCATTTGTACCATTCAAAGATACAAATCCCAAAGCAAAGCCTGATGAGCTGTATAAAGCAGTGGCACTGGTTGGATTTGAAGGTAAACCGGCACTGTTTGCCTATGTCTCACCCGATGGTTATCACTGGAAAACATCCCTGGACAAACCTATCCAGACCGAGGGTGCTTTCGATTCACAAAACCTGGTATTCTGGGATCCTCTAAAAGTTGAATATGAATGCTATTTCAGAGATTTCCGTGATGGTCTTCGTGAGATAAAGCACTCTTCATCTAAAGACTTCATCCACTGGACCAAACCTGAATGGCTGAACATGACAGGAGCTCCGCGTTTCCAGCTTTACACAAACGCAGTGCAGCCGTATTTCCGGGCCCCTTATATCTACATGGGATTTCCAAAACGGTTCTTTGAAGAGAGAAAACTGATACAATCTTTCCCTGAAAGCGGTATTTCAGATGGTGGCTATATGACAAGCCGGGACGGTGATAAATTTCATATCTGGCCTGAAGCATTTGTACGCCCGGGACTGGACCAGGATAACTGGACCGACCGCAGCACCATGGCGGCCTGGGGCATGCTGCAACTCAAACCGGACGAGATTTCGATGTATTACTCACGGGACTACCAGCACCCAACTACTCACATAGCACGGATGACAATACGGACTGATGGTTTCGTCTCAGCCCACGCGGGTGGTACAACCGGCTTTCTAGTTACAAAACCTCTGCTCTTCGAAGGCAAGAACCTTGTGATTAACTTCTCATCCTCGGCAGGTAGTGGAATTAGAGTAGAGTTGTTGGACGAAAACAACCAACCAATACCTGGCTTTGAACTCGCTAATTGCCCGTTTATCTACGGTGATAAAATAGAGCACGTAGTTTCATGGAACTCAGGCAGCGATCTATCCACTCTGGCAAGCAAACCTGTGAAAATTCGTTTTGAGATTACAGATGCCGATATATACTCTTTCCGATTCAAACCTTGAGATTCATGTTATTCTGAACGGCAAATGTGTCATCCCGAACGCAGTGAAGGATCTGCTTTTCTCGTGCATATAAATTGCAGCTAAGATCCTTCACTACGTTCAGAATAATAAGTTTCCATTTTTGCTAACTCTACCAAAGGTGATAATTGATGAAATCGATATGTATTGTAATTCTCGCAGTGTTGTTTTTTGCACTTGTTCAAGTCGGGTTTGCCCAGGAAGTTGTTGGAAAACGGCCATATGAAATGGACTGGGCTAACAGGGTCCAGAATGAAGATCCTCCTCTGATAGACTTCGAGCAGTTTGGCCAGTGGCAGGTCAAAACAAAGGATGTCATTGCGGAGTTTGTTCAGTCCCGTGAGCAGCAGATATTCGGGAACTATGTGGGCAAGCTGACTTACCGCGGAACTGGCCAGGACCCTATGCTCAGTATTGGGCCTGTAAACCCGATTAAGATCGACAAACCGTTCGATGCAATCAGCTGCTGGATCTATGGTAACAACTGGGGATATGCCCCGAATCCCAACCTGCCTCAGGCAGGAATCAATGCAATATTTGAAGACAGCAGCGGAAAAGAATTCGCTGTCTACCTGACATCGGTAAACTGGGAAGAGTGGTTCTTGTGCCACCACAGACTTACTCCGGAGCAAATACAAAGAACACAAAATGGAGTAAAGTTCCTGCGGTTCGAAATCAGCAACTGCGGGAACAAGATGGATCTGAAGTTGTATTTCGACAACTTTTCAGTCTTCACAGAACAGCTAAAGCCCTTGACATTTGCTCCCAGAAAGCAGCGTGGAGTAGATATGTTTCCCGACCAGGGAGTTGGGACAAACACCGGTCCCGGCAGGCTTCCATTCCCAAACAATGTGCGAACTATCCTGCCGGACAATATCGAAAAGAAATTTAAAACATCGGTAAGCCAAATCGGCAGTTCGTTTGTTTTCACATATATAGGTGCAGATGGCGTTCTGACATACAGACTTACCCCAAAGACAGGGACATTCTCGGATGTTTCGGCTCAGTGGCAGGGACGAGGAAATATCATCCACCCGCTGGTTGATGGCGGAGTATATCTGGAAGGTGATGCAAAACTGCCCCAGAAGACAGAACCGCTGGGTAAGCCTCAACTTAAAAATGGGGTTGTAACTGTTCGATATAAGGTGGCAAAGGGTGAAGTCAACGCCGATGTAACCTACTCATACCGGCTCTGGGCTAAGTCTATGGTTATCGATACGATCGCTCCCGGCGGTAAGGTTGAGGCAGTCAGATACGGTCATGCGGAGGGTCTGGTGAATCCCCAGCTGGCTAAGAGTCCTTTCTACCATTATGGAAACACGCGACCGGCAGTGGCGATATCCGGACCTGTTGATAAAGCGCTGTTCTTGACCGGTAATACTGACTGGTACAGGTCCAATGCATCTACTCCATTCTCAGTGAACTTGATTGAAGACAAAAAGGTATCATTCCAGGGAGGCGTACAGTATATCGCCAAAACTGACGGTAAACGCAATGATGTCTTTGAACGATTCTTCGTAACACTCTCCCCAAGGTTCGAAGAGATGCTGCCTAACATTCCGAATCCTGTGTCTCCCTGGATGAAAGTGACTGGAACTGGTGTATGGAAAGCTTATGGTGCAGGAGACCGTAAGGTTGACGCTGAGTTTTGGACCAACGTGTGGCGATGGGGCATGCGGAAAATTATCGTCACCGACCACGAGACCGGATGGAGAGATGGCGGAGAGAGCTTCACATTCCGAACCCGACCAGCGCCGGCAAAGGGTGGAGACAAGGGACAGTATGATTATGCAAGGCTGATGCAGGACAAGCTGGGGTTTGTCTACGGTCCCTACAACAACTATACGGACTTCGCCCCTGTAAACGAGTTCTGGAGCTATGACCTGGTATCAAGGTATCCCGACAACCAGTTGATGACTGCATGGATGCGGTGTTATGCTCCAAAACCAGCCAGAGCAGTCGAATATGCCGAGAAACTGGCACCTGAAATCCAGAAAAAGTTCAAGTTCTCTACAGCCTACTGCGATGTCCACACAGCAGTTGCCCCCTGGGAAAGAGTTGACTATGACTATCGAGTTCCTGGAGCCGGGACGTTCGCGGGTACATTCTATAGTTATGGTGAAATCATGATGCTGCAGAAAGCCGCATGGAATGGGCCTGTGTATTCAGAGGGAAATTTCCATTTCTACTATATGGGACTTACAGACGGAAACTATGCACAGGACCGGACTTATGATATACCGACCCAACCATGGCTGGTGGATATTGATCTGCGCAAGATGCATAATCTGGGATGCAACTTCGGTATGGGCGCCCCGAGTATGTTCTACAGCCAGCACGATTCCATCGAAGATCCATCCAAGGATGCAGTTGAGGCATACTACGACAGGTTCTTTGCTGCTACTGTCGCGTTTGGGCATCCGGGATTCCTGACGTTTGAGGGTGGGTTTAATCACGCACTGCGCAGCTACTATATGCTCCAGCAGCTTCACAGCAACTACACTCAGGTTGGAATCGCCAGCATTAAATATATGGATGCACAGGGTAGATTGCTGCCCAGTTCTGCGGCGGTTGCATCCGGAGCTTATGTGCGCAACCAGATCGTGACTACTTATACCAACGGAACAGTAACTATAGTCAACGGGAATCCTAAAGAACGTATGAAAGCTATGGGACTTGAACTGCCTCCGAATGGTTACGCGGGATGGACAGCCGACAAGAGTATCTTTGTGCTCAGCAGCGATGATCCTGTAAAGCGCCACAGGACCGATTATGCAGCGACTCCGGCTTATCTTTATGTCGATGGCAGAGGTGAATTCACCCGCTTCCCCAGAGCTGCATCCAACGGAATCGGGATATGCAGAATACTCGGAAACGGCAAATATGAAGTATTAGCCTATAACAACGCTGACTGCGGGTTCGCGATTAAAGCTGACAAAGCGGTTGCTCTGGACAAGGACAACAAAGAGATAGGTCCAGCAAAAGTCAGAATCTCTCGTGGGCTTGTGTATGTGGTGCCGGTTGATGGTGCTTTCAGTTATATATTGACCAATTCAATGCAAGCATCAAAGCCTGCGTTAACTTGTAAACGCGATTTCGTAGTTCCTGGTGAGGAAGTTGTTGTAAAAGGAAAGACAGAGCACACACTGCGGATTCCTGAGATAGCAGGGATTGGGCAGAGGCTATGGTACGAATTCGAAGGATCCTGGATCGATTTTACAGTAACCAATCTGGTGGATGTCAGCGCTGACTTGTCCGGAGATAAATTGAGGGTAAAGCTAGTCAGCCATGCGGCTGTCCCAACAGGTTTTGATGTCCAGGTGCAAAAACAGAAACAACAGGTTACACTAAAGACCAACATCCCGGACACATTAGTTTTCGATCTTGGAAAACCCACTGTCGAAGATGATTATGTGATATCCGCTAAAGTAAATGCTGGACCTGCGGTAACAACTGTGGACTATGGCATGCACGTTACTTACGGTCCTAACAGGCTTGCAGAAATGCCGGATGGCTATATAAGCTCCATTCAAATCCGAGGAATGCAGCCTGAATCTCCGATACCAACCGACACCGGCGCATATGTTGCGGAGAGACCAGGAATGTGTGGTGGAGATCAGAAACCCGGCATATTTATGCATCCTCCATATCTCAAGGCTACTGGCTGCACATTCATTACATATAAAAAGATGACTCTGCCAGCTGAAAACGGGATATTCAAGGCAATGGTAGGAAAGAATGACGGCAGTTACCTGGGCGATGGGATTTGGTTTAAGGTGATTGTTATCGATGAGTCGGGTAAAGAGACAACAGCAGGGCAGCAGACCGTTAAGGAGCACACCTGGCTGCCGATAGAGGCTGATCTCTCACCCTGGGCTGGTAAACAGATACGACTCCGCCTGGTAATGGATGTTGGACCAGCAGATGATTCATCCGGTGACTGGGGAAGCTGGGCAGAGATGCGGGTTGAATCCAAGAACAGTTACTTCAACAGGCAGTTGCTCAATGAGTCAAGTGGTTTCCAACGGGAACCCTCCCCGAATCCGGCTACAGGACTCACTGTTGAAGACCTGCGCAATGCCAAGAGCGGTCGGCTGGTCTACGATGGAATCGGGTTCGACAGTTCTATTCCGCAGTATGCAAGTTATGCGTATATCAATGGTATTAATATCGGAGTAATGAAGAGCAGCGGCGGTAATGAAGTCACCGGCGAATGGGGCAAGGGAATAAACATCCCTCTGACTCCGGAAGCAATAAAATCGCTCGGAACCAGAAACACTTTCAAATTAGCAAACATGGGGAACGACTTTTTCAAGATCAGAAGGTTCAGGCTGGAACTGGACATGCCGGACGGCAGAAAGGTAACCAGCTCAATAGCCTCCGCCATCTTCACCCAGCCCCCCGACTGGCAATACGCCGAAGGCAAAGGAGTTCCATTCGGAAAACAGATAACTGCAGACATGTGGTTTGATTTCTAGAGTTATTTAATATGGACGCATCGTCATTTTCTGCGATGCGTCCCTTTGCAACATATTGGGAATAATGGTCGTTGATAGTTTGCAGGATGCCGTTTACAATGAAATTTCATTTCCACCAGTAAAATCCGATCCGTATTAACCCCATCAAAACCTACTTTATCATTAAAAGAATTTTGAATTTATTTGAAGCTATCTATTCATACTTGTATCAAACTAGATAGTATTCACCAGCACTAAACGGAATACATTTCTACATCATTCAACAATCAAGGAGAATCAATGATGAAGACTGTTGTTTCTATTCGGATACTACTTGTTGTATTTGTATGCTGTATGCTTGTTGGGTGTTCTAAAGCTGGCGGTAAACAAGGATACTTCAAACATACAGCATCCAGCGGCAAACAAGGATTCTACAGACATACAGCTTCCAGCGGTAAAAAACTGGCGTCTGCTATAAATGATATGGGATTCAAGCTTTATGCAAAACTTGATAATGTAAACTCTCCGAAAAATATATTCATTTCTCCTGCAAGTATTGAGTTTGCGTTGGCGATGGTTTATAACGGTGCTGGCAGGACTACCAAAGATGAAATGACTACAGCACTCAGTTACAACGGAATGTCCGTCTCAGATGTGAATACCGAAAATGCAGGGTTGATGGCATCACTGACCAGTCCGGCTGAAGGGATGGAGCTGAATATTGCGAATTCTCTCTGGATCAGCAATAATTACACTTTCAATCCTAACTTCATCTCAACAAATCAGAAATACTACCAAGCTGAAGTATCTGAAGTCGATATGAACCAACCCCAGACAGCGGATAGGATCAACTGTTGGGTAAGTGACAAGACCAAAGGCAAGATACCTACCATTCTCACCAGTGGCGACATTGTGAATGCAATGATGGTGCTTGTAAATGCAGTCTATTTTAAAGGAGAGTGGCTTACTCAGTTCCCCAAGTACGCCACCAGGGATGACAACTTCATGCTTCTTGATGGCAAGATGAAGAGAAATCCGATGATGAACTTGACCGACAGGTTTCTTTATATGGAAAACAGCAGTTTTCAAGCGGTCAGTCTCCCATACAAAGGTGCTCAAAACAATGGTGCATCTATGAGTATGTATATAGTGCTGCCGAAGAGAGGAAAGTCCTGGAAAGATTTCACATATAGCCTTAACGCAGCGAACTGGAATACCTGGGTATCCCAGATGAAGAATTCCGGAAAGCAAAAAGGCATCATAACTCTTCCCAAATTCAAACTAAGATACTCTGAAACTTTGAATGATTCACTGACTGGTCTTGGCATGAGTATTGCATTTGATGCTAATAAAGCTGACTTCCTGGGAATGCTCCCTTCCAATTCTCATGCAAATCCACCCCCTTATATCAGTAAGGTTATACATAAGACGACACTGGATGTAGACGAGAAAGGAACTGTGGCTACTGCGGTAACTGCCGTCGTAATGGCACCCGGAGGGCTTAATATGTCCCCACCGGCACCCATGTTTGTGATGAGAATCGACCACCCGTTCTTTGTTGCCATTGCAGACAATAACACTGGAGTGCTGCTGTTCCTTGGGACTGTTGTTGATCCGTAGATTGTAGTATTGCTCTACCGTTCGTGCTGAGCTAGTCAAAGCACGAACGGAAAGTCCGTCATTCAACAATCCCAGAACATCAGGTCATATCATCTCCTTGTCATTTATTCTACTAGTGCCTTTTCCTGTATAATATGCACAACATGAGTTCACGCCATTCAAATAACAACACACGGAATACTCCCAGACGGCCACGGGCTATGATCTGGGCTGTACTGGCTGGGGTTATTGGGGCATGGTTGGGAATCGCTGTTTGGGGTGGAGTCAATGGGGATCTGGGGATTGTCAATATTCATGCGGCAATCTACCCGGCTACCTCCGGCAGAACTCAGTTAAGTTTTCCTCCTTTTGGGTCAATGTCTGCTCGAACGCATCTGAGCCCGGTTCGGATGGAATTGAGCATAAATCAGGTTCATATAGAAGAAACTGCCCAATGGCTCAAGAAGCACAAATCCCCACAGCAAACCGCCAATCTGATCGGAGCCGGAATCAAGCGAATTGCCATTAGGCTGGCTTGCATATCCCTTGTTATCGCAGCAATCGGAGCATTTTTTGCTTGTGGACTGTGCAATTTCAAAGGCAGGCAGGTTGTTGTCGGAACAATCTCCGGGCTAATTGGGGTTGTATTGCCCTTAGTTCTGGCTGCCTGCACATATAATACCGGCGCATTTGATACGCCGGATTTTCAGGGTGAGATGTCACGAGCTCCAGGGCTCTTCAATATAGCTCAACGGGCCTGGAAGAAGAACTCCGGAGTTATGCAGGATGTTTTACGAATTTCTGCCAGGACTTCGGCCCTTTATCAACAGGTTGGAAATGCCGGGTATGATCAAATTGCCGCGCAAGCACAATATACCCGCGTATTGCTGGTAAGCGATCTGCACAACAATCCTATGGGGGTGCGGTTTGCTCTGAATCTGGCGGGAAGTTATAAACCAAAACTGGTTCTTATAACCGGTGATTTCACAGACCTCGGTCATCCACTGGAAGCTCACTTACTTGTGGGACTGAAGAAATTCGGAGTTCCTATAGTAGGGGTCGCAGGCAACCATGATTCCCGTTCAACGATAAAGGCTTTGAAAACGATCCCGAAAATGACGATGCTGGATAATGGCGATGTTGTGGAAAAGTGCAAACTCTCTATCATGGGATATGCTGATCCTGCATCAAAAAGGGCAGAGACAGGGAGTATTGATGTTTCCTCCAGGCAGATCAGACGCCTGACCAGCCGTATAAGAAGCCGACTCGACAGAAGTAATCCCGATATTTTGATGGTCCACAACAATGATGTCGGCGACAACATCGGCGGCTATGTTCCAGTAGTAGTGGACGGTCATTTGCACATCGCTTATGTTAAAAGGCGCAGAGGCGGTATAATAGTAAACCCCGGCACCACTGGAGCAGCAGGGATTCGATATTTTTCAGTCCGAAAGAAGCCGGCTTATACAGCCGCAGTCCTGCAATTTTCAACGGGAGACAGACCACGACTGCAGTCAGTTGACAGCATCAGTATGGAACTTCCATCCGGTGATTTTACGGTTAGCCGTAAAAGCGTATTGTGAACTGCTGGGCATTATAAAACGTAAGAGTTCACTCTTGATATTTTTTCGTGGGGTCAAAAAAAGTGGAAAAATCGGAAAAAAGATAGAAGGATTTTGCGATGGTTGTCTAATCCATATATATGGACAAGCTTCCCGTAAAGGATTTGATAACTCAGATCGAAGCGTTG